>ERZ773221.479-NODE-479-length-46680-cov-9.430113_pt1 | contig 46680 bp, 31 predicted proteins | sample MGYA00580994_ERZ773221 | MGnify/ENA primary metagenome ERZ773221 (study PRJEB29015, sample SAMEA2737758) | human gut metagenome | biome: human gut; feature: human-associated habitat; material: faeces | place: China | collected 2012 ... | reverse complement strand
GTGAAGAGTCTCATTTTGAGAACCTGCCCAAATCCAAGTCCCTGCATGGCATTTCTTACTATACAGATAACTGCTGTAACATAGTAAAATACAGTGTCAAACTTAAGATAATTAGTAGCATTTACAATAACAGCATCATTACTGCTGCCTGTAACAAGATAAACGAGCCAGCCGCCTATCGTGTAACTTGCAATAATGACAAGTGTACACCATATACAAGTATAAAGTATAGACAGCCTTATACCCTTCTTAACCCTGTCAACCTTGCCAGCACCTATATTCTGTCCGCAATAGGTTGCCATAGTCTGTCCAAATACTGTAAACATAACCATAAATATCTCAGATATCTTACGCGCCGCAGTATGTGCCACGATAATATCCTGACCAAGCTTATTGATAGCTGTCTGGAGAGTAAGCGAACCGATATTTACAAGGGAACTCATAAAGCCCATCGATAGACCGCCACCAAGCATATTTTTGACCATAGCACTCTCCATGCCCTTAAAGTCAGTGCGTGACAACCTTAATATATCGTACTTTTTAACCATATAGAATGCACACACAATAAATGCTATGAGCTGTGCAAGCACTGTTGCAACCGCTGCTCCCCTTACTCCTGCCTTAACAATAACGACAAAGAATATATCACCTGCAACATTAAGTGCAACCGATATTGCAAGTATTATAAGAGGTGTTATCGTATCGCCTATCGCACGAAGCACCGCTGCACATATATCATACAAAAATGTTGCTAAAAGTCCGGCTATGATAACTGATATGTAACTTGCCGACTCTTTAAACAACTCATCCGGTATATTAAGAAACTTTAATATCGGATGTAAGAATACAAGTCCTGCGACAGTAAGTACAAGTGCCGTTGAAACACCAAGTATAATGGCTGTTGCAAAAGACTTTTTAACCGCCCTTATATCCTTTGCGCCAAACTTCTGTGCCGTGACTATCGCAAATCCATTAGACAGTCCAAGCAGAAAGCCTATAATAAGGTTACTTAAGGTAGTTGTCGCCCCGACCGCTGCTAACATATTTTCACCAAGAAATGTACCTACAATTCTTGTATCCACAATACTGTATGTCAACTGTAACAGATTTGCCAGAAATATAGGCAGTGCAAATGTCAGTATCAATACAGATGGTTTTCCTTTGGTAAGATCTTTCATAATCTGATTAGTCCTCACTTATTATTATTTAAGTCATTATTTATATTTACAAGCAATTTATTATAAATAAAAGCTTATTAAATGTCATTAGAAATGTACAAAATAATATAAGATATTTCTTTTATAATATCTCTCAATTATGTTCCAATGGCAGAAAAGACAGCCCTATAAAAAGTTATATTCTCTTTATAATATTTCTTCATTATTATCCCAATGATTGTCGTATTCCTAAAATAATCTATAATAATTCTTCACATAAACACTTCTATAATTTACTTAAAATTAATTCTTACACTCATAACCTCGCTGTCCGTTCCCACTCTCATAGCCGGACCATATAATCCTACACCAGATGTAACCACACTGTACATATTATCTATCTTCTTTATGCCCCAGTAATTCTCCCACGCAAATGGCTGGACTATCGTAAGTGGAAAGAATTGTCCGGCATGTGTATGTCCGCTTAACATAACGTCCACGCCCATATCCGCTGCCTCATGAAGCTTATCCGGTTCGTGGTTTATGACTATGACCGGCTTACTCATATCGCACTGTGCAATAAGTTCAGAAAGGTCTTTTCGGTTACGTGTGCCATCTCCAGCCTTTTCTCCGTCAAGCCTTCCAATAAGATTAATCTTTCCATCTGCTATAGTTGTTACCTCATCAAGCATTATATTAATACCAGCTTCATCAAGAAAGCTTTCCATACGTGAGTCCCTGAATGCTTTCCTGCTCGAAGCTGTCGAAAATCCTCCTACAAGAGTTTCTGTCACATCATGATTGCCAAACACAGCATAAGAACCATATTTCGCATTTATACTGTGAAGAATTTCCTTTAATTCCGCCTCATCATCAAGTGCATCATAATCATTGTCAAATATATCACCGGCATATATAACAACATCTGGATTAAGCGCATTTATACGCTCTGCCATTTTTCTCATATCGTCACAGCCGATACTATATCCCAAGTGAAGGTCTGCAACAAGAACCACATTAAGACTGTCAATTCCATCAACCTGCTTTTCAACATTTATATCATAACTTCTTGTTGTCATCTGCCTTGCGTGAATAGTTCCATACACTGTAAAACTCACACTTGCAGCCACTATTCCTATACCTACTATCAGCGCACCATACAGTCTGTGAAGCACTGGAACATTTTTCTTCTTATCTACTTTCTTAAGTATCAGAACTATTATATCTCCTATAATCATAAAGAACAGCAGATATATAAAGTATCCAAGCCACACATTGCTCACCTTATGTATCCACGCCTGAATACTGCTTCTCGGAAGAAATACTCCTAAGAATATAGTCGATGCCAATATACAGTACAGACCTATCCATACTGCCTGCATACGTCTGTGCTTAAATAACGGTATGACTATTTTAAACCAGTGTATCATTCTCCATAGTATGTATACTCCAAGAATAATATATATAAATAACATTAACCACTTTAGCATAATGACCTCCATATCAATATATCCTAAAAATATTATGTATTATTAAATATTAATTACTATGTACTTTAATTGTATATATCGGTTATAATACCACTTTTTTCTATTAAGACATATTATAATTTAAACCATGTAAACAAAAAAATTAAAGGCGCATGAAAATATTCTCACACGCCTTTAAATATTTTAAATCATCCATTCATCACCTGTCAACGGCTTCGATAAATCACAAATTAATATTTTATACAATACGTAGATATATCAATTATATACCACAGACTTAGAATAAATAACAACTTAATATTTCATATAATCCTTAATAACATTATGGTCTTTAAGCACCTTTTCAATAACAGTACCCTTTATCTTTCTTAAAAGCGGCTTCTTGATATTGTCAAGCACACCCGGTAACTCTATCTCAAGTGGTGACTTGCCATCCATAAGCTTAACGGATGCATCTAAGAGGTCTCTCACATCATATACACTGCCCCATACCTCTGGAACACCTCTGTCAACACCGAGAAGTCCATATACAGCCTCCATAGCTGTTCTTACAGAATACTCAGTTGTAAATATAGTATCTCTTGGTGTTTCAGCAAACTGTCCAAGGAATGCAAAGTTTACACAGCCATCTGGAATAACATCCGGTCTGTCGCCCTTTCTTCTTGGCATAAAGAATGCTGTGATATATGGCATCATCGTAGGAGTTGTGTTGCAGTGGTTCTTAGCAAGCTCATCTATTTCATTTACTGGTATTCCAAGATGATATAACCACTCTGCTGTTATCTCTTCACCAGTACACTCTTTCATAGGCTTCTTTATATAGTCACCAGGTACATCTGTAAATAAGCTGTATACCCATACACATACTTCATCCTTCTTCTGTTCCTTGAACTGTCCCTGTCTGTTGATAGTCCAGCTAAGAAGCCATCTTGAGTCCTTGCAGCTTACGATACCACCTGTAACAACATTTCCAGTTCTTGGGTCTCTTTTACATATCTTCTTAATCTGGTCAATAATCTGCTCGTTGCTTGTTGTAACTGTTGCTGACTCCCAGTTAGACTTAGCTATATCGCCGCAGAACTTCTCTGGATGTCCGAATTCAGGTGACTGCTTTGCAATATTCTTCCAAAGGCTCCAGCAGCCGCTTGTTCTTACCTCTGCATCGCCAACTGGCGCGTGAGTATGGTCGCCATATATAGTACTCTCTGTACAGCTTCCGTTTGTTACGAATACAAGGTCATTTTCTGTAAGCTCGATTGTTTCCTTTTCACCCTTAACGCTGCATTCTATCTTCTTTGCAATCTTCTTACTTCCATTGAATTCAAATACTACATTTTCAACTCTTGTATTGAACTGGAACTTAACGCCTGCTGCCTCAAGATACTTCTGCATTGGAAGGATAAGCGACTCATACTGGTTGTACTTAGTAAACTTAAGTGCGGAGAAGTCTGGAAGTCCTCCGATATGATGGATAAATCTCTGGATATACAGCTTCATCTCAAGCGCACTGTGCCAGTTTTCAAATGCAAACATAGTTCTCCAGTAGAGCCAGAAATCTGAGTCAAATACCTCTTCATCAAAGAAATCTTCAATCTTCTTATCATAAAGGTCTTCGTCCTTAGTAAAGAACAGCTTCATAATCTCCATACAGCCCTTTTGGCTTAAGTTAAACTTGCCATCTGTATGTGCATCCTGTCCTCGGTTAATAGTTGCCCTGCAAAGTGAGTAGTTAGGGTCATGCTTGTTAAGCCAGTAATATTCATCAAGTACTGAAGCTCCCGGCTTTTCAAGTGAAGGAATACTTCTGAACAAATCCCAGAGGCACTCGAAATGGTTCTCCATCTCTCTTCCACCTCTCATAACATATCCTCTTGTTGGGTCATTTATACCATCACATGCACCACCTGCTATATCCATAGCCTCAAGAATGTGGATATGTTCTCCCTTCATCTGTCCATCTCTTACAAGGAAACACGCTGCTGCAAGTGAAGCAAGGCCGCTTCCTACGATATAAGCTGACTTATCATCAACGCCCTCCGGCTTTTCTGGTCTTGCAAATGCTTCATAATTACCATTAGAATAATATATTCCTTTACTATTTTTATCATACTTTCCACGTTCTGTATTTCTATATTCTTCATGTTCCGTCTTCTGTATTTCTTTTATCTTCTTTTTCTCTGTACCATTCTTATTCTTTGCGTTAAGTGCTGCAACTCCTGCGCCTACAGCAAGCAGTGCTGCTCCTGCCTTTAATGTCTTGCTTCCGATTGATTTCTTACTCATATAGAACCTCATTTCTGCGCACGTTTTTTTCATAACGGGTTTGTGTCAGGTGCGCTCAGACACCAATCCCGCATGTGAAAAATCTATTTTTCACACTATTCTTTTTTTTCATAATTTTCATAACTTCTTGTTGTCTTCGGAGTTTCACTCCATATCTTATCAGCATATGGTTTCCATGTATTAGCATAAGGAACACATTTGCTGCAAAGATGCTCTGCTGTTTCCGGTGACTGTAAATCTGTTGACTTGGCACCCGTTTCCTTAACCATCCTCTGCAAAATCTCAGGATTTTCTAGCATAGGACAAGGTCTTAAGTGGTTTTCATTAAATGGCTGGTTCTTTCTGTATGCCATAAACAGCGGCTGGTGCAGTATTTCAAGAAGTGTATTAGTTCTGATGTTTGCACCTGAATAATGTATAAATACACAAGGCTCTGCATCGCCATTGGCATTGATGTGGAAGTAATTTCTGCCACCGGCTATACATCCGCCAACGAATTCACCATCATTCTGGAAATCAAATGTGAACAATCCCTTACCTGTTGTAAGACTTCTTATCTGTCTTATGCGGTCTTTCATATATATTCTCTGCTCAGGTGTTGGAAGCAATTCAACAGATGCATCATTTCCAACTGGCATATAATGGAAATACATCGCATAGCGGCATCCCTTATCAACCATAAGCTGGATGAATTCATCACTTGTAACTGTTTCTGTATTCTTAGAGGTGTAGCATATCGAAGTACCGAATACAAGACCATTTTTCTTTAAAAGGTCCATCGCATGCATAACCTTTCCATATACGCCGTCACCTCTTCTTAAGTCGTTGACTGCCTCAAAGCCTTCAAGACTTATGGCAAGGTAAAGATTACCAACTCTCTTCATATCCTCACAGAACGCTTCATCAACAAGTGTTCCATTGGTAAAGGAAAGAAATGCACAATCATTATGCTTCTCACACAACTTAATAATATCGCTCTTTCTCACAAGTGGTTCGCCGCCTGTAAACATATAAAGGTATATGCCCAATTCCTTGCCCTGTGTTACAACTCTGTCCATCTCATCAAATGTAAGATTAAGCCTGTTGCCGTATTCTGCCGCCCAGCAGCCTGTACAATGAAGATTACATGCACTTGTAGGATCCATAAGAATGAGCCAAGGCACATTACAGTTATACTTTTCCCTCATTTTCCTTATTGTCTTAGTTCCATTTAAAAATGCTTCAAAACCAAGATTAAGTACTATTGTCTTTAATACATTAGGGTCTATTTCATCTAATGCCTTGTTAATGTACTTATTAAGTGCGCTGTCCTTATCTGAAACTTTCTGTCTTACACCATCGAAATCAACATCAAGCTTCTCACCATCCATATATTTCTCCATAAAATCGACAAGCTTTAATATCTCTTTTTCTCTGTCTTTATCTAAATTCTTCAGTATTATATCAGTAGCTTTGCTGACTGCAATTCTTCCTGCTTTATGTGTTATTGTACCCATATTTATCACCATTCCTGTATTTTATTTAACTGTAAATGTATTGCTTATCCCCGTAAGCTTCTGTCCGTCTTAACTGTATTAATGACTATTATTAAGTTAAGCACGCCATCCAGACACAGGTTCAGTCCTATAAGTCTTATCATCATTCTTGTAGTTTCACCCGGCATCAGTATAAGCAAAATACCAAGTGCTGCTACTATAACTGCCATAATCAACATAATCCACCAGCTGCTTATTCCAAATCTTTTAGAGTCCAGCGCAGTCTGTATCTTAAGTGTCGCATCCACCAGCATAACTATCCCTATGCAGGTCGATAACAACTGTACTATGCTTGATGTTCTACATACAAATACTATGCCGACAATAGCTGCCACTATCCCAAGTGCAAGGTCAAACTGGAATGCCAGCTGATATACATCCTTTGCAAAGTATCCTATCACTTTCACAACTCCATACACTATCAGGTATATTCCAAATACTGTACAGACTGTATTAAGTGCTATTCCCGGCGCAAGGAGCAATATAAGACCAACAAGAATAAGACATACTGTAAGCAGATTGTACATATTCTTTATTCCCTTTATGCCATTCATAATTTAACCTCCTTTATCATTTATAATTACATCTATAAAAGAGCACATTTAAAATATTTATTAATACATTTTATATCTGCTCATTTATTGATTGTAATTAAAGCTGTTCAATGAACATTATCTATAAATGTTTCTTGCAACAGCTCTTTCTATGTGGTTAATCTACTATATTTTTACACATATTAATACAGACAAATTAAGGAGAATGTACATAATTCGTACACTCTCCTTGATTTGTCTGAAAATAAAATATTTATAAACTAATTAATATATAACTATAAATAAGTAAATTTAAAATATTGCACAAGTATGTCCGCATTAGATAGACATATTTTCCATAATTTATTGAAATGTATATAAAGCACAAACAAAAGTAAATTATCTTTGTGTATTTTTCTGTATTTGCTCATTTATAGTATATAACTTAACAATCCTATCTGTATTGCAAAAAACAAAGTTTTTATACTAACCCACTTTACTTGCCTTTGATATCATAACTGGAAGTGTGGCATCTATTGACTCTGCTATCTTTCCGATAAAGTGCTCAAAGTCAGCCTGCATCCCGCTTTCTATCCATTTGTATGTACTTCCGATAATGGCATATCCATAAAAATATGACATAAATTCAAGGTCTTTTTCTGATATATTCTGCCCTTCACTTTTTCTGGCTATATAGCTTTTTACAACCTCTGCTGTCATCTTTTCAAGATAATTCGTTATAATATCGCGGTTCTTGGAATTATATACATGTATCACAACATCCTTATACTGCGCAAGCAAAGAAGCAGCCTTGCTGTACTTCTCATAAAAAGAGCCATCTTTGGCAACATCCCTCAGATTTTCCTCAATCTCCTGCATAAATATGCTATTTAACACATCATATATATCCTTATAATAGTAATAAAATGTGTTTCTGTTAATCTCACATTCATCACATATATCCTTAACTGTAACTTTATCTATTGACTTTGTCTTGAGTAATTCTAAAAGACTGAGCATTATAGCCTTTTTTGTAAACTTAGCCATATATAAACATCCTTTACCTCATAGTTTTTATTCCGTTTTCGGTGTTAGGTGGGTCACAACTTCAAAAGTCTTATCATGCAGGCACGAACGACATTTCAACCTTTTAACCCTTACATCATAATTATGAGTATATCATAACTTTTATATTGAGGCTAATAAAAATATCATTAAAGATTTATATGATATTAGCTAACTGAGATAATTCATCAGAAGCGACTAATAAAAATATTATTAAAAATTTATATGGCTGACATATACAAATATTCTCGCTGACTTTTATATCTATAATCCTCTTTACATTCATCTTCCGATTTTTCTGCATAAAATGTAAGTAAGCACATATTTACACAGAAGGGCTTATTATGAATTGCTCTAATAACAATTCAAGACACTGCTGTAATAACTGTGGTTCTGGTTCATATGGCACTTACGTCACTATTCAGGGTCCTATGGGACCGCAAGACAACCCGGGTTCTGTGGGTCCACAGGGACCTAAAGGGGAACGTGGAGAAAAAGGAGAACGCGGACCTGCCGGAGAACAGGGACCTGCTGGTGCGCAAGGACCGCAGGGGGAACTAGGACCGCAAGGTGTGCAGGGCGACCGTGGCTGTCCGGGCGAACAGGGTATCCAGGGCGAAAAAGGTGACACCGGCGAAACTCCTGCTATCACTGTAGTCGAAGATACTCCTCTAAGTTATAAGCTCAACTTTAAAATCTCAACAACTGATATAACTACCCCTAATCTTTTTAAAGCCCTTGATGAATATCACATAAATCTATCCACCGCCAACAGCACATTAAACATTCCTTTAGACAATCTTATACTGACTTACCAGTATGTATCTTCTAATTCTGCAAGAATAACAATAGCTCCCAAAGACACATCAATATCAATACTTGCTGATATGCGCAGAACCAGCATATACAACTCCTACTCTGTGGAGTCACAAACCTACGATAACACAAATGTTTCCACAAGAACTATTCTCGATGACATAATATACACACTTTCACAGGAAACCCACGTTATGCAGATTAGACAGCAAAATCCTGACACTAAACTATGGTCACTATGTGAAATCCATACTTTCATTTCCAATGGCGGCGCACGGACTTCGGTGTGGGTACAGTGGTATGAGTCTGGGGTGAGCTATGAAGCACCTTGAGGGCACAGTTTTATACACTTGATATGGATACACCATATATGATATACAATATCTATTCACTAACTAAATTTCTTTATAAAAATACAACAACATAACCAATATTGTTCTGACGATTATTATATGTAGCAGACTGGTCAGTATAGTGATTACACATCAAACTTCCATAATATAAGCCTGTTGCAATATCCACACACTTCATATAAACAGAATGATTAAAATCCACTTCTCGCATATTCATTGATTTCCTATCTGCTAAAGTTCCATAGTAATTAAATACATATCTCAAAACATTTTCAAACTCTTGGAAAAAAATTTCATATCAATATGATCTTTTCCGAAATATCTAAATGGCCAAAAATCCTTATTCATTAAATCAACATTTAATAATATATCATTTAAATAATCTGATACCTCTGCATTTTGATTATACTTATATAGATCTTTTCTATTCCACATAATAAATGAATATGCTGAACCACGATATTCAGCTATTCTACGAATGCTTTTTGCAGTTAGATTTTCTTGTGAACTAATAATTTTATTGTAAAAAGCTAGAATTTTCTCATTCGCTATTTATTTTTATATTCAAAAATTTTTGTTCACGTAATCAATGTCTAATACTACAAATATAATTACCTTTCTCACTAGTCCCTTTTTCTAATTAAAAAACTTCTAAACATCTTTTCGGGAAAATAACACAATTAACTCACAATGAAACAACACCTCCTGATTGATGTCAGAATAACCGCTTGTTCGTGGAAAAATATCATATTAAAAAGGAAACAAGTCTACACTCGCTGAAATTCAAAATATACACTTTGAAAATCACTCATATTCAATAGCAAAGTTGAGACCTTAACTATTGAAGTATTCGGAAAGTGGTCAATACATACCCTTTGCTACTATAATAATGCAGGCATTTTATCGTAGTTGTGTTTCTGCCACTGTATCAACAGTTGAGACGGTAAAGACTGACTTATTTCCTCATAGAGAAGCTTCATCAACCACTGACGAGTCGATAATTCCACAGGATTGACTCGCTGAATTTCACCGTCTCGACCTGAAATCAACGCTTTATTTCTTTGCATTTTCCTCTAATTCCAGCATATATTTATCAAAGTCAGACATAAATAATCTGTCCTGAACGACACGGTACTTTTCAAATTCAGTTTCAGCTTTTGCCTTGGCAATCTCCGCTGTAATTTTTCCTGCATCCTGAAGAACCTCTCTGTCAGCTGCCATCAGAAACAAATCAAGACGCTTTGACCAATCCTCCATCGTCATTGGAATGTGACGCTCTGCACGGTCTTCTGCCAAATCCAGATATGCTGATACAATACGTTCTAACGAACGCATTTCTTCCTCTCTTAGATAGTTTTTTGCAATGCTTACATCACTTTTTACTATTTTGCCATCCGGTGCTGATGCCCAAGTAGTTAATCCCATATGCGGCTTGTCTGCATCTGCACGCTCATAAATCAACTCTGCTGCCGTATGTCCATGTACCGCATAATGCATTTTATTTTGTACCTTTGCAAAAAACTGTTTGGTTGTTCTTGCATTACGGTCATAATCAAGTGATGTGGCGTATATATCCGTTATCTTCTGATAAAATCTACGTTCAGACAGTCGAATTTCACGAATCTGCTCAAGTAAACGGTCAAAGTACTCTGTAGTAAGCACCGAACCGCCACTTTTCAGACGTTCATTATCCATAGCCCAGCCTTTGATTGTATAGTCCTTAACAATACTGTTAGCCCATTTACGAAACTGCACTGCACGCTCATTATTCACTTTAAAGCCGACTGCAATAATCATTTGAAGATTATAATGCTTGGTATCACGTGTAACCTGACGAGAACCTTCCGTTTGAACTATCCGGAAATTCCGGATAGTTAAATCTTCCTCAAGTTCTGAATCCGAATAAATTTTTTTAATGTGTTCATTGATTGTACGAACATCCACATCATATAACGTGGCCATCATCTTCTGTGTGAGCCATATATTCTCATCCTCATAGCGCATTTCAAAACTGTCCTGCTGGTCACCGACAGAAGCAATATAGGTTAAATATTCTGCTGCACTGGAACGGATAGTTACTTCATCTTTTTTCTTTTTCAAATAAAAGTCCCTCCTCATTTCAAAATACATTTAGCATAAATATAGCACTATAACATCATAGAATTCTTTGTTTTTCTTATGCCACTTTCAGGCTTCTATTTATCTTTTCGGGTCAATAGCACGATTGACTCACAATGTCCAGTATTTGGGAACATATCTATACAGCAGCCCTTCTTAACCTCATATCCGCTCTCCTGCAACATAACCAAATCTCTTGCAAGGCTTGTAGGCTTGCAGGAAATGTACACCATTGACTCCACGCCATAATCAATTATCTTCTTAAGTGCCTTCGGATTGATACCATCTCTTGGTGGGTCAAGGACTATGAAGTCCGGTTTGTCCTTTATGTTATCAAGTGCATTAAGTACATCATCTGCGATAAATTCACAGTTAGTAAGACCATTTATTCCGGCATTAATCTTAGCAGCCTCAACAGCCTCCGGTATTATCTCAACGCCGATAACCTTCTTTGCAACAGGTGCAAGTATCTGTGCTATCGTTCCTGTTCCGCTGTACAGGTCGAAGATAACCTTATCCTTAGTTGTTCCTACATAATCTCTTGCCTTTGAGTAAAGAACCTCTGCGCCAAGTGAATTAGTCTGGAAGAATGAAAATGTTGTAATCTTAAACTTAAGTCCAAGAAGCTCCTCTTCGATATAATCTCTTCCAAATACTACTTCTGTCTTTTCATTTATTACCGCATCGGCAACACTGTCATTGTAAGTGTGTAAAAAGCCTGTTATCTGTCCGTCAAGTGACAGCGACTTTAATCTGTCTGCCAGCTCATCCATCGGAATATCATTCACTGTAGTTGTTACGATATCCACAAGAATTTGTCCTGTTTTTACTGCCTTTCTTACAAGCAAATGTCTTAAATAGCCCTCGTGCTTCATCTTATGGTAGTATGTCAGATTTTTTTCAAGTGCATAATCATATACACACTTAAGTATTTTTCTGTAATCATTATCAACAATCTTACAGCCGGTTACTGTGACTATGTCGTACATACTGTTTCTCTTATGTAAACCTAAGGCTATAGGACCATCTTTTACCTCATCACCAAATGAGAATTCCATCTTATTGCGGTATTCGCTTGATACCGGACTTCCAATTATTCCTTCCCACTCGTATTCTGTATTTATAACAGGGTCAAGAAGCTTCTTAACTGCTGCCTCTTTCATCTTTAACTGTTCTTCATACCTTACAGTCTGGTATACACAGCCACCGCATTTCCCAAAATGCTCACATCTTTCGTTAGTTTCTGCATCTGCCTGACAGACAACTTCAAGAAGTCTTCCCTCACATTTGCCGTGTTTCTTCTTGTTTACCATAAACTTAACTGTCTGTCCCGGTATGGAATTCTTTACAACAGCCTTTTCTTCTATAACCTGTCCGTCTTCCTCCGTCCTGACTACCACATTTCCCTTATTAGGAAAATCAACACTCTCCACGTAACCTGTATATATTCCGCCTTTTTTCATCTATATTCTTCCTTATATTATCTATAGTAGTAGTTTTTTTAAGACCCTCTCCAAGGTCATTATAATGTTGCATTTTAAATATATTTTTGTAAAGTCAATCGCTGTTCTTCTATCTCACACTAATACACACCCTTACATTCTCTGCATAACTATATTGCTATTAACCGAATAAATCATCCAATAATAAATGTCTGCTTTGCAACCGCCTTCCTTCCCATCTTAAAACACCACATCACAAGGAAAAAGACCACTGACCGATTACATAACCTGCCAGTGGTCTATATATACCTTAGTATTATTCTTTTATTCAATACATTAACTTCTGACCGCAGTCAGAATAAAATATATTACTTCTACCTGCCTTGCCCGACTAATACTAATTAGTTCTCGAAGTCATCTTCTTCATCTTCAAAATCGTCTTCAAAGTCATCATCATCGAAGTCGTCATCAAAATCATCAAGATAATCAGGTGTAAAGTATCTGTATATAGCATATACAATTGCTGCTAAAGCTGCAACAGCTCCGATAACTGCTAATGCTATAATAATTACATTACTTTTCTTCTTATCTTCTTCTGCTTCCTTCTTACGAAGAAGTTCATTAAGCTTACTTGCTGCAATAAGCTCCTCAATCTTATCCTTATTCATAACAACCGCTCCTTTCCAGCCACATAATAAAGTAAATATATTGTATCACAATCAGTTTTATTTGTCACCATATTTGATTATATCTTCTTTAATCTGGCGAAACCTGCAAGCATTTTCTTAAGACCTGCCTGTTCAAACTTCACAGATACCATATAGTCACGTTCGCCGGACTCTATAGATATAACCTTGCCCCTGCCAAACTTGCTATGTTCAATAGTGTCACCAACTGAATATCCAAGTCCTGTTGAAGCCACGCCTCCCTTGCTGCTTTTTGATGCTGACGTACCAGCGCTGACTGCATTTGAAGAGCCTGACATACCTGAAGAAGCTGCGCCTGCCTCCTTTTTAGCTGGCTTCTTTAAGTCAAATATGTCCATAGGAAACTCTTTTCCGAAACCAACCTTCTTATTCGCACCCGCATTTGCAGTATCACGTATAGCCTCTTTAGTCGCTTCATCCACCTTATCCTTCTTAGGATGCGCACTATATGCTCCCGGCTTCTTAACGCTTGTACCATATGGACTTGCTGAACCATAATAACTTACACTTCCTGTATTGCGTGTTCCTGTCGCACCACTTCCATATCCAGTCAGACCTGTCCTGCTATAAGGTGTTGAAAAGCCTGTACCGCCTTCTCTTCCTGAACCATATGTAGTATTGCCATAACCTGTGCTTTTATACATACCGCCAGACTTTGAAGCACCGCCAAGCTTTACTCTGCCTGACTCCTTAAATGTTACATTGCCACTTCCATATCTGCTGAGTGCCGCCTTTGCATTTGCACGTATATTGTATACAGGCTGCTCTTCGGACTCATCTTTTCCGCCGTATGCTATCTTTCCTTTATAACCTGAGCTGTTATTTTCTATATTAAGATATTCGTCCGGTATCTCCTTTATAAATCTTGACACCTTGTTCATCTGCGTTTCACCGCGCACCATACGCATCTTTGCACTGCTCAGATTAAGCACTTTTTCAGCTCTTGTTATACCTACATAACACAGTCGGCGCTCTTCCTCTATCTCTGTCGGGTCATCCGATACTATCGTCATATAGCTTGGGAAAAGTCCATCCTCCATACCCGTCATAAATACGATTGGGAATTCAAGACCTTTGGCACTGTGAAGTGTCATAAGCATAACCTGCTTCTCTGATTCGTCAAGATTGTCTATGTCAGCTATAAGCGCAACTTCCTCTAAGAAGCCGCTAAGAGATACTTCCTCGCCCTTTTCGGCACAACCATTTTCATAACTTACAACCTTGTTTATTAATTCATCAATATTTTCCTGTCTTGCTTCTATTTCCTCTGCTGTTTCGCTTTCCGCAAGACTTTCTATATATCTTGTGTCGTCAAGCACTGTCTTTACAAGTTCCTTAAGACTTAGGAATTCCTGCTTTGCCTTGAGTGAATTAATCAGTGTTACAAATGGCTCTATTTTTCCGGCACCTCTTTTTATCGTATCAATGTTCTCCGCCTCGCATAACGCCTGCCAGAAAGTTATGCCGTTCTGGTCTGCATATTCCTGCACACGCTCTATTGTAGTCGCACCTATTCCCCTTTTAGGAACATTTATAATACGCCTTACTGCCTGCCCGTCCATACCATTATCAATCGTCTTAAGATAGGCAAGAATATCCTTGATTTCTTTTCTCTGATAGAAGCTGATACCGCCATATATTCTGTACGGAATGTTTTTCATCATAAGCTTTTCTTCAAGAACTCGCGACTGTGCATTGGTTCTGTAAAGAATAGCTATATCGTTATAATTCCAGCCATCGCGTACATATGAGCTTATGCTGTCAACCACGCCCTGCGCCTCGTCATAGCCATTTTCGTAAAGTGTATAATTAACCTTCTCGCCTTCGCCATTCTCCGTCCACAGGCTTTTTGACTTTCTGCCCACATTATTCTGGATAACTGCATTGGCAGCATTAAGTATTGTCTGGGTTGAGCGGTAATTCTGCTCAAGCTTTATTACCTTTGTTCCCTCAAATGTATTTTCAAAGTTAAGGATATTGGTAATATTGGCACCCCTGAACTTATATATCGACTGATCATCATCACCAACTACGCACAGGTTGCCATATTTCTGCGCAAGCATTGATATAAGCTTAAACTGTGAAGTATTGGTATCCTGATATTCATCCACCATAATGTACTTAAATCTTTCCTGATAGTAATTAAGCACTTCTGCATCCTTCTCAAACAGTTCAACTGTTTTAAATATCAGGTCATCAAAATCCAGCGCATTGTTAAGCTTAAGTGTCTTTTGATATTCTGCATACACATTTGCAATTCTCTTGGCATTGTAGTCCCCGCCTGCCTCAAGAGCCATTTCGTCCGGTGTCATAAGCTCATCCTTGGCGTGGGATATGGAATTCATAATAGTTCTTTCCTTTAACATCTTTGTATCGATGTTAAACTTCTTGCATATATCCTTTATAACGCTCTTCTGGTCGTCTGTATCATATATTGTAAAGTTGTTTGTGTATCCTATCCTGTCTATATATCTTCTTAGTATACGCACGCATGTTGAGTGAAATGTGCTTACCCACACTTCTCCTGCGCCATTGCCTACTGTCGCATCTACTCTCTCTCTCATCTCTCTTGCTGCTTTATTCGTAAATGTTATCGCAAGTATATTATAAGGTGCTACCCCGCAGTCATCTATAAGATAAGCTATTCTGTTTGTAAGAACTCTTGTCTTACCTGAACCCGCACCTGCTATTATAAGCAGAGGTCCTTCTGTGCGCTTTACGGCGCGCTTCTGCATATCGTTTAATCCATCTAAATTCATATACTACTCCTGTTCTATACTGAATATCACACGAACATGTATTCTTGTCATACTAAGTTAGTATATCAAATGTGGGGGAATTAATAAAGGGGAAAATTATGTTTGGTGGGGAGAATTATAGATTGGTTACGGACACTAAAATATAAGCGGATGTCTGTATTATAGACACCCGCTCATACAACATTATTAATATGCCTGATTACGACAGCTTAGTTCCACAATTACTACAGAACTTAGCTCCATTCGTAGGTGTTCCGCAGTTAGGACAGAACTTATATGTACCACTCCGGCACCTCTCCTTTTCGGTCGCGGGAGGAGGACTTGCCCCGTTCTCCCGACCCAAAACCGTTGTTTTGGGACTGCAAATATAGACATATTTTTTATTTTCGCACATTTTCGTGCGGAAAAAATCACATTTGGTTGAAAAAACGCCTCCGGAGGCCCTGTTTCTGCCGCTTTTCCGGAATTATTCGTACCTTTGACTTCGTCGAAGATACGCCCGCCCGGCAAAATGCAGGCAAGTTTGCTTTTGCTTTCGCCGGTTCGTATCTTTGCAAACGGACGGACCCGCTTCGCGCATGCAGTATTTTCCGTGCGCGGCCGTTTATAAAGATGAACGATACTAAAACCGGTACGGTTTTCGTTTGGTATCTGAAGAACTAACGCAAACATTACGTGCGCTATGAAAAAGTTGAAAATTTTATTCGGAACCGTCATCCTGTCCGCAGGCCTCGCAAGCTGCTCGTCGGCTTACTACGCCTCGGCGGGGTATGCTTCCGACGATCTCTACGCCGTGCATGACCGCGCGGAGATCTCCCGCAGGAAGCAGGCCGAGGCCGAGGCGCAGCGCGCTGCCGCCGAAGCCCGCAGGGCCGAATGGGAGGCGCGGATCGCCGAGGCGAAGGCCGCTGCCGCGGAGAATAGCTATTACGAATACCGCTCTGCGGACGCAAATCCTTACGAGAGCGTGTTGGCCGACGACTATGAAAGCGCTTACGCGCGTCGCCTGCGCGGATTCGAGTCGCCGACCTACAAGATGCCGTCGAGCTACATCAATGCCCGCTACGGTTCGGCCTTCAACTACGTGTCGGCCTACGACCCGGCGTTTTACAACATCGTGGTCATGGGCGACCAGGTGTGGGTGGAACCCAAGTACATCACCTCGATGTTCGGATCGTGGGGCACGGTGATCTACTCCGATCCGTGGTACTACGGGTGGAACAGGCCCTGGGGCCCGAGCTTCTCGTTCGGCAGCTGGGGCTGGAGCTTCGGGTGGAACTCGTGGCACAATCCCTGGTACGGACCCGGTTGGGGACCGTGGTACAGTTCGTGGTACGACCCCTGGTACGGACCGGGCTGGGGCTGGGGTCCCGGATGGCACGGGCATCATCATGTTCCCGGATGGGGGCCGGGCTGGCACGGACGGCCTTATCATTCGAACATCGTGCGCCGGCCCAATCCCTACACGTCGCCTTCGGGAACCCGCTACGGCGTGGGATCGCGTTCCGGCTCGAAATCGACCGGGTCGATGCGCGGCGGCAGCAGCGGCGGCCGGAACACCTTCGGCGTGCGCGACAACAGCGGCGGGCGGAACTCGTTCGGCGGACGCTATAATTCGGGCAGCTCGTCGCGCGGCGGCAGCCGATACAACGATAACGGCTACCGCAACTCCGGCGGCAACACCTACGACCGGGGCAACAGCTATAACAGCGGCAGTTCGTCGTCCTACAACCGCGGCAGTTCGCCTTCGTCGGGCGGCAGTTACGGCGGAGGTTCGCGCGGCGGGTCGGGTACGACCTCTTCGGGAGGCAGCTACCGGAACTCCGGCGGACGTTAACGGTTGACTTTCTTAATGTGCAAACGACTATGAAACGACTGATAATCACGCTTGCGGCCGCCGCGACGGCGGCCGGGGCTTCGGCTCAGCAATGGGGCGGACTTCTGATGGACAAGGACCTGCTGATGCCGACCGATATGATCGAACTCTCGCAGACGCAGTTCAACTTCGGCACGGCGCGCGCCATGGCCATGGCGGGGGCTTTCACCTCGCTGGGCGCCGACCTCTCGTCGATGTCGATCAACCCGGCGGGTCTGGGCATGTACCGCCACGGCGACATTTCGATCACGCCGATGATGTCCTTCGCGCGCAGCAAGGGCAACGCCCCGGAGTACGGGCGCAATTCGCGCGACCGCTTTTCGATGGCCAACATCGGTGTCGTGATCAACGCTTACGAGGGTTCGCGCTCGCTCATCAGCCTCAATGTCGGCTTCGGCTACAACCGCATCGCCGATTTCAACTACGACTATGGGTTCGTGCGGCAGAACCAGGGCGGCACGATCGGCGACGCCTATGCGCGTCAGCTGAACTGGGATGGAGTCTCGAAAAACAAATTTTATACGAACGGCGGTTCGGGCGACTGGGTTTGGCCGAACGATCCCCAGTATTGGAATGCGATGCTGGCTTACCGCGGGTTTCTGATCGACCAGACCGATCCCGACGATCCCGGGACGTGGAAACCGACATGGGTCGGGAACAATGCGGGCGTCGACCACTACACGATGCTGCGGAGCAAAGGCTCGATCGGCGAGTATGTGCTGTCGGTGGGCGCCAATATCAACAATAAAATCTACATCGGTGCGTCGCTGGGCATCCAGAGCGTCTACCAGCGCAAGTACATCGACTATGTCGAGGAGTATTTCTACGATGCGCCGAGCCAGAACACGCCCGATTTCGGAAATTCCGGGCTGGACTATCAGCTGCTGCGCTGGAAACTCAACCAGAGCGTGATCGTGGACGGCACGGGCGTCAACTTCAAGGCGGGCATCGTCTATCGTCCGACGGCGAACTTGCGTCTCGGCGCGGCGATCCACACTCCGACCTACTATTCGCTCGACCGGAAATTCCAGAGCGCGGCGGCCGGACTGGCCTATGCCAACAACGATACCGATCCGAACGTGACGCCCGACAAGAATGGATACATTTCCACGGCGAACGATCCCAACATGACCTCGCCGCTGCTGGTCGACGACGGCCCCAACGGCTGGTCGTTCGTCTCGCCGACGCGGCTGATGTTCGGCGCGTCGTACACGTTCGGCGAGCGGGGCGTGATTTCGGTCGACTACGAGCGCGACTGGTACAACGGAATCCGCATCAAGGACAACCCCTCGGGGCTGGATTCGCAGTCGTGGTACAACGATTCGTTCCGCCAGAATTTCAAGGCTTCGAACATCGTGCGTGTGGGCGCCGAGTTCAAACCCCTGCCGGTTCTGTCGCTGCGTGCGGGCTTCGGTTACAGCGGTTCGATGGTCCGGGACGATGAGTTTCCGCCGGCATCGCCCGTCATCAAGCAGACGACCTATTACGGCGCAGGCGTGGGATTCGTCTTGTCCCGGGGCGTGCTGCTCGACCTGGCCTATCAGTACGTGTCGTCGAAACTGTCGGACTACTACCTGTTCTATGCCGAGGACAAGGTCGGGTACACCGAGAGCGCCCTCTATTCGACCGACATCAACCGTCACAACGTGGCGCTGACGCTCGGATTCCGCTTCTGATCTGTCGGCGATTTTCAGAAAAGCTCTCTGCAAAGGGAGCTTTTTTCAGATGGTATCCATAATTCTTGATTTTAATTCTTAATTTTTAATTAAAATCTTTAATTTTGCCGGATAAAACGCAAAATTAAAGATTTAGAGATATGGCAAAGGAACTGAAAGATCTCACGAAGTCCGACGAGAACTACTCGCAGTGGTATAACGACCTGGTCGTGAAGGCGGGACTTGCGGAGAACTCCGCCGTCCGCGGATGTATGGTCATCAAACCCTACGGCTACGCCATCTGGGAGAAGATGCAGGCTGCGCTGGACAAGATGTTCAAGGATACGGGACACCAGAACGCCTATTTCCCGCTCTTCATCCCCAAATCCTTCTTCTCGAAGGAGGCTCACCATGTCGAGGGATTTGCCAAGGAGTGCGCCGTGGTGACGCACTACCGTCTGAAGAACGATCCCGAGGGCAAGGGCGTCGTGGTCGATCCCGACGCCAAGCTCGAAGAGGAGCTGATCGTGCGCCCGACGTCGGAGACGATCATCTGGAACACCTATAAGAACTGGATTCAGTCCTACCGCGACCTGCCGATCCTCTGCAACCAGTGGGCCAACGTCGTGCGCTGGGAGATGCGCACGCGCCTGTTCCTGCGTACGGCCGAGTTCCTGTGGCAGGAGGGCCACACGGCGCACGCCACGCGCGAGGAGGCTGTCGAGGAGGCCGAAAAGATGATCCGCGTTTACCAGAAATTCGCCGAGGAGTGGATGTCGCTGCCCGTGGTCGTGGGCCACAAGTCGCCCAACGAGCGTTTCGCGGGCGCCGAGGACACGCTCACCATCGAGGCGCTGATGCAGGACGGCAAAGCGCTGCAAAGCGGTACGTCGCACTTCCTGGGCCAGAACTTCGCCAAGGCGTTCGACGTGCAGTACGTCAACAAGGAGGGCAAGCTCGAATACGTGTGGGCGACCTCGTGGGGCGTCTCGACCCGTCTGATGGGTGCGCTGATCATGGCCCATTCGGACAACAACGGTCTGGTCCTGCCTCCGAAACTCGCCCCGATCCAGGTGGTGATGGTGCCGATCTACAAGACCCCCGAGCAGCTCGCCGAGATCTGCGCCCGCTTCGGGGCGATTGCCGCAGAGCTGCGCGACAAAGGCATCAGCGTGAAGATCGACGACCGGGACAACGTGCGTCCGGGATTCAAGTTCGCCGAGTACGAACTCAAGGGCGTGCCCGTGCGGCTGGCCATGGGCGGACGCGATCTGGAGAACGGCACGATCGAGCTGGTGCGCCGCGACACGCTTGAGAAGCAGACCGTTTCGCAGGAGGGGCTTGTGGAACGTATCGAGGGGCTGATGGCCGAGATTCAGGAAAACATCTATAAAAAGGCGCTCGCCTACCGCGAGTCGATGATTACGAAGGTCGACACGTGGGAGGAGTTCAAGCGGGTGCTCGACGAGAAGGGGGGCTTCCTTTCGGCGCACTGGGACGGCACGGTGGAGACCGAGGTGGCGATCAAGGAGGCCACGAAGGCCACGATCCGCTGCATTCCGGTCGATGCAGTCGACGAAGAGGGCGTCTGCGTCTTCTCCGGCAGGCCGTCGCATCGTCGGGTGCTGTTCGCCCGCAGCTATTGATTTTCGATTTTATAGGGCATTTTTGCACTTGCTCTCGTGTGGCGCAAATGGGACGTACCTCAAGTACTACCCATCTGCGCCGCACTTCGGTTAAGCGCAAACCTGCTCCTCTGAAATCAAAAATAGCTTGGAGCCGCATTTCGGTTAAATTCAGTTTCGTGATAATCGAAAAAAAAGCGTATTTTTGAATTTCAATCTTTTGAGCCTATGTCCAGCGAAGCGGAAATCCGGAAACGTAAAATCTACCGCGTGACCTTTGTGGGGTTCGTGGTCAACCTGGTGCTGTCTGTGCTGAAACTTGCCGCCGGAATCGTCGGGCGGAGCGGAGCGATGGTGGCCGATGCCGTCCATTCGTTCTCCGACCTGGCGACGGATGTGGTGGTGATCGCCTTCGCGCGGATTTCCGCCAAGCCCCGGGACGACGGCCACGATTACGGCCACGGGAAGTACGAAACCCTCGCCACGATCATCATAAGCCTCGCGCTGGGGATCGTGGGGGCCGGGATTCTTGCCGGCAGCATCCGCGACATCCGCATCGTGGTCGACGGCGGACTGCTGCCCCGGCCGGGGCTGGTGGCCCTCGTGGCGGCTGGGGTGTCGATCGTCGTCAAGGAGATTCTCTACCGCTACACCGTCCGTGAAGGCCGTACGGTCGACAGCCCGAGCGTCGTGGCCAATGCCTGGCATCACCGCAGCGACGCCCTGTCGTCGCTGGGGACGCTCGTCGGCATCGCCTGCGCCTATTTTCTGGGCCAGAAGTGGCGTATCGCCGACCCCATCGCGGCGCTCGTCGTGGCGGTGTTCATCTTCAAGGTGGCCTTCGATCTGGTCCGCACGGGGCTGAACGAGCTGCTGGAGCGTTCGCTTCCGGCCGATGTGGAGGAGGAGATTCTGCGCATCGTGACGGCCGATCCCGAGGTGTGTCAGCCGCACAACCTGCGGACCCGCCGCATCGGGGCCGCGATTGCCGTCGAAGTGCACGTCCGCATGGACGGGGCGATGACCGTGGCGCGCTCCCACGCCCTGACGGTCGACATCGAACGCCGCCTGCGCGCCCGCTTCGGCGAGGGCACGATGATCGCCATTCATGTGGAGCCGCTGAAATAGCGGGGCGCGGCCGGGCGGAATCTCATCGGCCGCTTTTGCCGGTTCGCCGGAGGCGCGGGCCTTCATTTTGTCCGCATACGGGATGTTTCTGGCACGGATTTTGTTTGTTTTGGGCGGAAAAAATGTGCCGGAATATTGCCGGCGGAGTAGAAAAATTTGGTATTTTCGGAAAAAGTGCTTATCTTGTCAACGTAAAGCCTCCGAAAATTCCGATGTTTTCAAGGCCCGAACAAGGAATTGTAACGACATCAGACAACTAAAAAAGGATCGCCTATCGGGAAAGAAATCTACTCTTAGTAACTAATTAGGAGACAAGAGTATGAACGTGCAAGTATTAAGTGACCAGGTATTGCTTAATCACTACCTTTCAGGTGACCGTAGTGCCATATCCAAACTCATCGAACGCCATAGCCGCAGGGTGAAGGACTACATCCACATGATGGTCAAGGACTGTGATGTGGCCGATGACATTTTCCAGGAGACGTTTATCAAAGCCGTCCGTGTGATCGACGAAGGCCGTTATACCGATAACGGAAAGTTCCTTTCGTGGATTCTGCGCATCGCGCACAACCAGGTGATCGACCACTTCCGCGCACAGCGGCAGAACAAATCCGTGAGCGAGGCCGAAGCCGGCTACGACGTGCTCGGGACGCTGAAGTTGTCCGAGCGTACGGTTGAGGATTCGATGGTCTGCGAGCAGATCGAACGCGACGTGCGCGCGCTGGTCGAACTGCTGCCCTCCGAGCAGCGCGAGGTGGTGATCATGCGTTACTTCTCGGGCTTGAGCTTCAAGGAGATCGCCGAACAGACCGACGTGAGCATCAACACGGCGCTGGGGCGCATGCGCTATGCGCTGATCAACCTGCGGCGGATGATCAAAGAAAAAAATCTGATCTTGAGTTGACCCCGCACAATATTCCCGAATGGGTTGCGTTATATAAATGCAAGCAAGTTAAAACCAAAGCCTATGGAGGATATTGACAAAAACGAGGTTTCAGACAACGGCATCTCCGAGGACGAAGACTTGATGATGCGGGAAGTGATACAAGGTGACGCTGATTTATGTTATCTGCACCACTATCTCTCGGAAGTCTTCCGAAAAGGGGATAATTTTTAAGGGTTAATTTTTGATGGGGAAGGGCGCCGGGAGGCGCCCTTCATTTTAGGGCTTTCAGGCCCGCTTTTTGTTCCTCGTCTCTAAAATTGACCGACTATGAAATTGAGTAACGCAAGCTTGCGGGTCTGGGACTACGGCAAGTGTTTCCGTTTTTATGCCTGTGAAGCCCTTGCCGCAAAGGGTGTCGGGTTTGTCGATCGCCCGTCCGACATACCCGGTTGGGGAGTGCGGGCCGTTCGTTTGAGAGCCCCGGAAGAGAGTCAGATCGAACTTTTCACCTTTTTTGGAATAATCCCATGACACGGATACGGATCAAACGGGTTTACGAAGCGCCGGCGCCGGACGACGGCTGCCGCGTGCTGGTCGACAGGCTCTGGCCGCGGGGCGTACGCAGAGACGCCCTGCATTGCGACGTCTGGGCCAGGGACCTTGCGCCTTCGGCCGGACTGCGCAGCTGGTATCACGCCGACCCCGGGGACCGCTGGGAGGAGTTCCGCCGCCGGTACACCGACGAGCTGCGTGCGTCGCAGGCCGTGCGGGAGTTCGTCCGCGGAATCGAAGGTGTGGACACGGTGACGCTGCTCTACGCCTCGAAAAATGCGGCGGAGAACCATGCGCTCATCCTGCAGGAGTATTTGCAGAGAGCTGCCGGAGGGGCTACAACCGCGTGATCTTCGCGATTTTCGCCTCGCCCTGCCCCGGCAGCGGCTGGAAGACGATGATTTCGGCCTCGTAGGTTTCGAGGCCGGGCGTCGTGGTTTTCGCCGTGCAGATGAAGCGGTAGTTGGTTCCCGCCACGACCTGCGTGGCGACGCTCTCCGGGGTGTAGCTTACGCCGGTCATGCCGGTCGTCGCCCGGCGGAACAGTTCGCGATCGGACGCTTCGAGAGGCCGCTGCCCGGTATAGCCGCCGCACAAAATCGTTTTTTTTCTGTTGCTTTTCGGTCCGTTTTTCCGGACTTCCGCATGCGGTCAGCAGCATGGCCGCAAGTGCTGCAATCGTTAATTTCAACATCGTCAGGGCGTTTTAGGTGCGAAAATTACTGATTTTCCGCCGAAAAGCCAAATAAACCGCGTGCAGGTGCCCGGACGCCGCGGTTCCGGGCCTGGGCGTTTCGGTGTTTTAAGGTTCGGTGTGTTATATATGATACGTGTATTTTTGTGTTTTATGTCCAGTTTTGCACCGTTAATTGTCTGAAATGGCGACGGGAACAGACTTTTGGGCCGGTTCGGACATGTGCAAACACGAATCAATTTGTGTGTCTATGAATATGAATAAGAAGATCCTTCCGGCGCTTCTTTTGGCCGTGTGCTGCTGGGCCGGAGCGTCGGCGCAGCAGGTGGCTGTGAAGACCAATCTGCTTTACTGGGCTGCCGCGACTCCGAATGTCGGGGCCGAGGTGGCCGTCGGGAAGCATTCCACGCTGGGATTCTCGGCCAACTACAACCCCTGGACCATCGGTTCGGACAATAAGATCCAGCATTGGTTCATCCGCCCCGAGTACCGTTACTGGGTGACCGAGAAGTATACGCGCCTCTTTTTCGGGGTGCACGCCATCGGCGGCAAGTTCGAGGTCGGCGGCTTCAAGCTTCCGTTCATCGGCGACAAGGTATTCAAGGGGTTGCAGACCAACTATTACAAAGGTTCGTTCGTCGGCGCAGGCATCAGCATCGGTTACCAGTTTTACGTCAGCCCCCACTGGAACCTCGAACTTTCGGCCGGCGCCGGACTGGCCCGCCTGAGCTACCATGCCGAGCCGGTCAGCGGCCCGAAGCGCAGTTCCTACGTCGACTCCAAGCGTTTCCTGCCGATCCCCACCGAGATCGGCGTAACGTTCGTCTACCTGTTCAACTCCAAGAAATAAACGATGCGTCCCATGAAAAAATACTGCTTCCTTTTCGTATTTCTCGTTGCGGCGCTTTCGCTCCGCGCCCAGATCGTGGGCGATGTCGCCGTGACGCGCAAGGTGCTGGCCGAACGCGGCGGCGAGCTGCACATGGTGCTGGAAATATCGGTGTCGCGCAAGGCCGTGACCCGCTCGCAGAGCTGGACGATCCTGCCCGAGCTGAGCACCCCCGACCGCAAGTCGGTGAAACTCTTTCCCCACATCCTCATCAACGGCCGCTATCAGCAGCACATGCAGGAGCGCCGCCGCCGTCTTTCCGGCGCCTACTGGGCCGAGCGGCAGCCCTATATGACGATCAATGCCGATAAAAAGACCGATCAGGTGTTCCGTTACGAGATGAAGGTGCCCTACGAGAGCTGGATGGCCGGCGCCACGCTGGTGCTGCGCATGGTTCAGACCTCGCCCGGCGGCGTCAGGCGGGTCTTTACGGTCGATGTGAACGGTGCGGTGGACGTTTCCCGCAAGTAAATGCCTGCCCGGATGATGAAACAGCGCGAATGGATGGGGTATGCGGCGGCCGTTCTTGCCGCGGGCGCATTCCTGACCGGGTGCGGAAATATCCGCAAACTGGCCAAGAGCGATCCCGAAGTGGGAGTGCACCTCCCGGCCCGGTCGGCACAGAACCCCGTGGCGCAGGCCGCCGATACGGCCCGCACCCAGAAGATCATTACCTACCGCAAGCAGGACGGCACGGAGCTTTTCATTACGCCCGTGGACGTCGATTCGCTGTCGGGCGAGAAGATGATGTCGGTGGCCATCGACGAGGTGGTCATTTCGGCCTCGAACCGCCGCAATCTGGTGGAGCGCAACGGCAAGATCAACGTCGAGTTCGTCGTGTCGGTCCCGCAGGAATTGCAGGCCCGGAACTGGCAGCTGGTCGTCGATCCGCAGCTGCTCAAGGGGGCGGACACGCTGGCGTTCGATCCGCTGGTTTACAGCGGCGACCGCTTCAGGACGATGCAGCGGCGCGAATATGCGCGTTACGACGACTATCTCGGACGGATCGTCGACAGCGCGGATTACTTCGAGCGGTTCGGCGACAAGAGAGCCTATTCCCGCTATATGGACCGCGTGGCGGAGCAGCGGACGAAGTATGCCGACGCCGAAGCCCGTCTGGAACGGATGACGCCCGAGGAGGCGATGTTCGACAGGCAGGTGGGATGGACGACGCGCGGGGAGCGTCGCCGGCAGTATGCCCGGCTGCGCCGCTACGTCACGGCGACCGACCGCAAGGTGCGGGAACGGACCTCCTACACGCCGGACGCCAGCGACAAGTTCGACCATCTGAACGACTATTTTGCGCCGCGTTACCGGCATGCCTATACGGGCGACGACGTGCTGCCCGGCGGCGGGATCTACACCCGCGTGCAGGGCGAATACCCGGTCGACGGGGGTCGTGAACGCGAGGCTTACATCCGTTCGCTGACGGAGAATCCGGGGCGCGTTTACGGCGAGGTCTATACGGCCGACGATGCCGGGATACGCACGCTGGCGGGCCGGCGGCTCGCCTACACGGGGCTGCGCCGTCCGGAGGTCGAAGGGCTGCTGCGCGAAACCGGAGACAGCGCCGCCCGTGAGAATTACCGCATCCGCAAGGAGTATGCCGCCGACCGTCTGGCGGCGCTGAACGCCCTCGATACGGCGGAGGTGCGGCGCGGCATGCTGCGCGAAGGAGAGCTGCGGCGCAATTACGAGCGGGCCGTGAACAGTCCTGCGGCTTTCGCGCGCCTGGTGCGCCATCCCTATTATGCCGACGCACGGCTCGACACGGTGATCTGCCGGCCCGACGGGCGGATCGACTATTATTACACCGAGCAGGTGCAGGCCGACGAAAACACGTCGAAACTCTATCTCTGTCTGGCCGGGGAGGTCGAGGACCGGAGCGGCCGCACGCACCGGATCACCCGGTCGGACACGCTGACCTACAACGTGGCCTCGATGACCACGTTCCTCGACGAAACGACGCGCTACATGCAGCGCATCGTGCTGCGCGACGCCGAGGCCAACGCGCGCTTCTTCTTCACCTTCCCGTCGGGCAAATCGACCCTTGTGGACACGCTGACCGCAAATCGCCGTCAGATCGCCGCCGTGCGTTCGCTGACGCGCGGCCTGATGACCGATCCGGTCTACATCATCGACAGCATCACGCTCCGCGCCACGGCTTCGCCCGAGGGAACCTGGCAGGTCAACGAGCGGCTGGCCCGCGAACGCGCCGAGGCGCTGCGCCGGGTGCTCGTGTCGGAGTTCCGCACGCTGTACGACTCGCTTCGGGTGTCGGGCAGCTATACGCTCGACGAGAACGGACGGCAGGTGCTCGACAGGTCTGCCGGGGAGCAGCTTCCCGACCTGCCGAACCTGCTGCGCACGAAGTGGCTGGCCGAGGACTGGGACGAACTCTACCGGCTGGTAGCTGCCGACACGCTGATCGCCGACAAGCAGGAGGTGCTGGCCATGATGAAGTGGGAGGGCAATCCCGACACCCGCGAATGGCGTATCCGGATGAAATATCCCAAGGCTTACGAGCGTATGCGCCGGGTGATCTACCCGCAGATGCGCGCTGTGGATTTCCGGTTCAACCTCCACCGCCGCGGCATGAAGCAGGATACGGTCTACACGACCGAGGTCGATGCCGAGTACATGCACGCCGTGGAGCTGCTCAAAAAGCGGCGGTATGAGGAGGCGCTCACGATCCTGCGTCCCTACGAGGACCGCAATACGGCGCTGGCCTACATGTCGCTGGGGTACGATGCCGCGGCGTACCGCATTCTGCGCGCCGAGCCGGACGCCGCTTCGACGCCCGACATCCAGTACATGCTGGCCATCCTTGCGTCGCGTCTGGGCGACGAGGAGCAGGCCGTGACCTATTTCCTGCGCTCGGTGGAACTGCGCGAGAGCCTGAAGTTCCGCGGCAATCTCGATCCCGAAATCTCCCGTCTGATCCGCAAATACGGGTTGTTCCGGGAGGATTTCGAATAGATGCCGCCGGAGAGATGAAAACCGGGACGCTCCCTCGTGGGAACGTCCCGGTTTTTTCGTCGCCGGACGTGTCAGCGGTCGCTGTGGAGGCAGTGGTGGGCGTTGCGGAGCTGGAGGGCCAGCGAGAAGGCTGTGATGCCGGCCAGGAGCAGCGTGATGCCGACCCAGACGATGACGGCCGTCGTGCCGATGACCAGCGGCTGGAACAGAATCCACAGCGAGCAGAGCAGCAGCAGCACGCCCGTGAAGATGGTCCAGCCCGAACCGGCGATCTCCAGGGCGCTCATGTCGCCGCCCAGTCCGATGGCGCTGAAACCGCGCATCATCAGCCAGAACCCGAGGAAGATGGGCAGCGTGGCGGCCGAAAGCCCGACGTTGAAGATCAGGATGATGCCGAGGATGATCTCGATGATCCCTCCGGCCATCATCCAGCCGCGGCCCGTGATGAAGTGTTTGTTGGCCGAGGAGAGCACGACCTCCAGGATGCCCGAAATCAGCATCAGCCATCCGAAGACGAGCGACATGCCCAGGTAGCTCTGGGCAGGGTAGACGAAAATCAGCACGCCGACCGCGAAGAGCGCGATGCCGATGATCAACAGCAGCCACCAGTAGCGGACGGCCTGTTTCGAATTTTCGATCAGTGAGGAAAAGTTGTTCATGGTATGAGGAATTTCTTCCTCTCGGAGCAATTTGCGTACCAGAGCCGTCGGGCCGCATACGCGGAAAAGGCCGGACAATCAGCCGGATGCCGGGCAGGGAAGCCGCGGGGCGCAGGGACGGGTTTCGGATTGACGCGGCGGGACCCTGATTAGCGGGGCAGGGTTCGGGTTGGCGGTCCGGGGCGGACTGGGTCGCCGGGATACGGTGGGGCGGGGAGAACCGCTTCGCCGATTTCGGGACGGAGATACCTGCTGTTTCGAAGCGCATCCGTTATGTTTTTCAAAGCGGAGAGCTGGAGCGCGAGGCGACTGTTTCCGAAATGGTTCGTCCGCTCATCTGGAAAGAGATCATATTTATATATAGTATATTTTATTCCATCCTTGTTTTTGGTTTGGCGGAGCAGTTTCGAAGCGGTCGCTCTGCCCGATTTCGCCGTCGGTCTGAAGTGCGAATCTGTTCTTAAAATGCGTATTTTGCAAGACTTTTTTATGCATTTAGAGCGTAATTGCTGATGATTTTTTTTGCGAAAAATTAATTAGGATAAAATCTTTTTATTATTTTTGCAACAGAGAGAATCCTCTTTCCTCGTCAAATCGCGAGGGGGGGGGGATTTTTCCTTGGCGCCGTTCTCGTGTCAAGTCGATAAAATCCCGAAAACTCGATAAGTAATTTTTCTGGAATCCGTTCAGGGTTTCATTTTGTAGATTGTATCGACTGTTTTAAGTATGGCATTTCATTATGCTTATCACATCCGAAAGCCAAACCGGGAAGCCGGTTCATTAAATCTCATCCTATGAAAAAGTTGTACCTATCCTTTCTGGCCATGCTTTGCATGGCAGGAGCGTCCGTACTGAATTCATGTTCGGACGACGATTCCACTTCATCCGGCAACCCCGACATGCCAGAAAGCGGGAATGCCCTGATCTGCAACGGTGTCGTACGGGAAATCAAATCCGCCGTCTACTCGGTCGAGACACCCGGAAACGGCGAAAAGGCAGATGCTTCGGAAGCAGCCTCTGTCTATACGATCTATCTTTCGCCGACGGCAGGGCTTGTGGATGTGGATGGCATGCTGATCGCCGACGATGCCGTGAAGATTACCGTCAAACAACCTTCCGGAGCTGTCGATCTTACGGCTGCCGGCAACGGAATCACCTATGGGGAGATCGACGTAAACTCCTCGAACGTCGGAGAAGCCTCGAAAGCGGATCTCTCGGTCGAGTTCCTCTCGGCCCGCGTCGCTCGTATTTCCGCCGAAATCGAAACCGGCGGAAAAACGCTGACGGTTGCCTATTACGGACTGTGCAAGAATTCCGACGCTTCGGAGGAGGGAGATGACGCAGACAAGGTGTTGCTGGATAAAGTTCCGCTGTCGTGGTACCTCGGCCCGGTCAAGGGCGTGGAGTCGCACAACTATTATATGGCCTTCACGGATGCCGAGCATACCGTATCCAAAGGGCGGGTGACGCTCAAAGAGGCGGGTTACCTTTTCGTGGCCGACCTCTATGCGGTTCCGGGCGAAGATGCCTACACGCTTCCCGAGGGTGAATATATGGCCAGCCAGCTCAACGAGGATCACACGTTCACGTCCCAATATACCGGTGTTCAGTATATCGACGCCGAAGGCAATAAGACCCAGTTGTCGCTGGTTTCGGGAGAGCCGTTGAAAGTCTCCCGCGAGGGTGACGTCTGGAGCGTTTCGCTTCGTTTCGTCGATACGGACGGTTCCGAAAAGAGCATCGTCTACGAGGGACAGCTCCAGATCGTCGATCAGCCGGAGGACGGCGGCTTCTACCTGCCGCAGATCGGACGCGACGTGGAAGTGGTCGGATTCAGCGCCACCGCGACCTATTACGGCAACATGCTCGAAGCAGGTACCGGCATGATGCAGATCAACATTTGCGACGAAACCTACGACACGGAGGAGGGGCAGGGCGGTCTCGCCGCTGCGCTCGTCGTATTCAACGACCTGTTCGGCAATCCGAAGGAAGCCGTGATCAAGCCCCACGAATATCTGGTCAACACCTCGTTCCAATGGGGGTCGTGGATGCCCGCCGTGGAAATTCCGATGGAGGGGCTGGTATTCCCGCTCGGCACTTATGTCCAGTTGGACGACGGAATCTCTTTCGGACAATTTTCCTACGGAAAGGAGGGCATCATAAAGATCGAGGATGCCGGTACGACCCAAGGTGAAGACGGCAAAGAAGAGCCGGTATACAAAATCGAGTTCAACCTCACCTCGAAGGACGGCTTTACGCTCAAGGGCTCGTACACCGGAGTCATTCCGATCACCGACGCATCCGACGACAAGTCCGATGACGACGGCACCTCGACGCTCGAGCGTGACTACGACATGGATCTGTCGAAGATCAAAAAGGCGCATTACTATACTTCGGATCAGGTCTATATCCAAGGCATCGGCTACAAACCGATCAGTTCCTACGGATGCGGTCTGCAATTCATCAATATCGGTATCGAATGGGTAGGAGACCATCTCGAAGACTTCGTGGATCGCGAGCCGGGCGGTGACATCGTCCGTGTGGAACTTACCACCGAGCCGGGCAAGGAGAACGAAATCACTCCGGGAACCTACGAGGTGACCGAACAGCGCTGGCCGGCATACATCAAACCCGGCGTCATGATGCGCGGCATTATGCTGGACGGCGGTCTGCATGGCAGCCGGTGGATGCACCAGACTTATTCGATGTGGGGAGATGACAACAAGATCTTCGAATACATGGACGGACACGCCCTGCTCTACGACGGTCAGGTTACGATCACCAAGGTCGAGGGCGAAGGCAAGGAGAACTGGTACCGGTTCGAGGTCGACGGCATCTGCGTGCGCAAGCATCATGTGCGCGGAACGTGGGAAGGCCCTGTCGTAAGCCAAACGGGGCGTGCTGCGGCAGAGAAGGATCATCTCGAACCGCCCAGACTGCTTCGCCGCCTGCCGGCTCCGTCGGTTCCGATGAGCCGTCTGGCCGAAGAACTGCCGGGCATCATGTTCCGCAAGGCCGGAATGACCGAATGACAACAGAAAAACCGGATAGCGCGGGGTTTTCCCGAACCCCGCGCTATTAAAAACAATCGTTATGAAAAACTCGACCCATTACAGACTGCGCGCGCTGGCGTGCGCGTTGCTCGCATCGGCAGCCATGCTGGGTGCATGCGATGACGACGATCCCAACGACGATCCCGACCCCGGGAAGAAGCCTCCCGTAACTCTGACCGATCAAATCCAGTACGACGGAGGCGATCTCGTCGGCATCAAGTCGGCGATCTATGTCGCTGAAGAAGACGGCAGCCACACCTTTTATCTCTCGCCGACCGAGGGGCTGATCAATGCCGAGCAGATGAAACAGGCCGACGATTATCTGCGCGTGATGGTGGAGAGCCCCAAGGGCACCGTGAACACGGCCTCCGATCCGTTCGAAATCGAATACAAGGATATTTCGGTGAAAAAGACGACGATGAACGACGTCGCGAGCGTAGAGCTCTCCGCAGATCTGGTGACGAAGACCCGGCTCAATCTCTATACCTATGTCGAATTGAAGAGCGGCAAGACGCTGATCGCCCGTTACCAGAATACCTGTACGGAAGAGCGTGACGTCGAACTGACGAACCAATACGAGATCGACAATCGGATCGCCGCCGTCGGAAGCGTCGTCGAGTGGCGCAATGTCCGCGAAGGCAACCGCCGCTTCTGCCTCTACGAGCAAGAGGGCCTGGCCGCTCCCGAGGAGGGGGCTGCGGGCGTGGAGATTCTGCTTGCCGAGGAGCTGTTCGGAACGGCGGAAATCGACCTTGCGACAGCTGATCCCGCGAAGGTGCAGATTCGCTGCGGTGAATTCGCAACGGGCGCCGGGACGACCGGAACGCTGACGGCGAAGTACCTGACGGATAAATTCGGCACGATCGAGGGGCTCATCGTCGCGCTTGACGCTTCGAAAGACGGGAAGCGCCTGCGTGCCGCCTACGAAGGCACGTTCGCCGGAGGCTATGCGGCCACCAATACGATCAAGGTGACGGAGCCGGCAGCCGGAGGCGAGGCTGCGGCCGCAGCCGAGGCCCCGATCGCCGCGCTCTTCTCGCAGGAGCCGCAGGTCGGCAGCTACGTATTCGCTTTGGGCGATGCCGAAACGGCCGCAGCTCCGGCCGATCTCGCCAAAGGTCATTGGGCTGCGTATGTGCGGGTGCTGGCGGCCAAGTTCGACGGCGTGATCGACGTTGCGGCGCAGACCTCCGATTACTGGTTCCGGCTCTACGACCACAAGACCTATCAGACCTACTACGGCGAGGATGCGGGACTGACCGGTACGATCGAGACCCATCCCAATCCCGCTGGCGGCAAGGAGATTTATCTGCGGGTAAATCTGACGCTGAAAAACGGCATCGGGGTCGAAGCCGAATACTACGGTGTGCCGACGGCTGCGACGGCCGACGCAATGGATGAAGAAACATTGAAGCCCGTCAAACCGTTCGAGCCCTATATCAAATTCCTGGACAAGGATAACAAGGACATGCTGTATTGGCCCGTTACGGCGATGGAGGTGCGGCACGACCCGGCTTATCGGGATAGTTATACCGGCGATCTGCTATCGGGATATTGCTTCTATTTCCGGAATGCTTTCACCGAGAGTATCGATGCGGATAATACTACTCCGATGTTTTTCCTGCCGGACAGCTACCTCGACCATGAAGGAGAGATCGACCTGCCTGCGGAAGGCACGAATTGCAAATGGAACCTCAGGTTCCAGTATAGGTATCTGTCCTCATATAACGGGTACGGATATTCCGACAAGGCTAAGTACTGCATGCGGTGTCCCGAGAAGGCGGCAGTGACCGTCAAGCAGGAGAATAAGGAGTGGATCTTCAAATTCTCGATGGTCGATTGGGGAGTATTCAGTACATGGAACCCTGATCCGACCGGAACCGGAAACACCTTGATCATCGAATTCCGGGGCAAGGCTGCCAAGTATTCGGGCTCGAAGCCGAACGACCTTGCAGACGATTTCTACAAATAGGCTGCGATCCGGCCGGTTCGGTGACCGGACAGGCGGATGACAGCCTCCCCCCCCCTCCCTCCGGGCTTCCGGAAGGGGAGGGGATATGTTTCGGCTCCGGGCCGGAACACGAAGACGGCAAATTTTCTATAATCAATTTTTTTACCAGCGTTAAAATGGCGCATTTATGACCAAAAAAATCTTTCTATCATTGATGGCTGTTCTCGGCCTGCTCCTGTCCGCCCATGCGCAGGAACGGGAAATTACGGGTTCGGTCAAAGATCATGCGGGGGCCGGCATCGTCGGCGCCACCATTCTGGTCGAAGGCACTACGAAGGGTACGACCTCCGGTGCGGACGGCAGTTTTTCGATCAAAGCCGCACCGGACAATGTGCTGGTCGTGTCGTTCATGGGTTATCAGTCCCACACGATCAAGGTGGGAACGCAAACCCGGATCGACGTCGTGCTGAAAGAGAACACACAGGCTATCGACGACGTGATCGTCGTAGCGTTCGGTACGGCAAAAAAGGAGGCTTTCACCGGTTCGGCGACCGTCATCAAATCGGACGACATCGCCAAGTCGCAGCAGTCGAACGTAGCGCAGGCTCTGGCCGGAAAGGTCGCGGGCGTGCAGCTGACCAACACCTCAGGACAGCCGGGAGAGAGTCCGACGATCCGCATCCGCGGCTTCAGCTCGCTCAACGCCGGCAACGATCCGCTCTGGATCGTGGACGGCATGCCCTACTCGGGTGACCTGAACAACCTCAATCCGAGCGACATCGAGTCGATGACCGTGCTGAAGGACGCCGCCTCGAACTCGCTGTACGGCGCCCGCGGCGCCAACGGCGTGGTGATGATCACCACCAAAAAGGCCAAGTCGCAGGAGGCTCACGTGACAATCGACGCCAAGTGGGGCGTCAATTCGCGCGCCGTCCAGGATTATGCGTACATCACCAACCCGGCACAATTCTACGAACTGCATTACAGTGCGCTGAAAAACTACTATGTCAATTCGGGAATGAGTGTCGGCGAGGCCCATCTGCGTGCCAATACGAATTTGACGGCCAATGCGAATGACGGAGGTCTGGGCTATATGGTCTATACGGTTCCTTCCGGGCAGGAGTTCATCGGCATCAACGGCAAGGTCAATCCCGCTGCGACTCTCGGCCGCCGTCTCGTCTATGAGGGCAAGGAGTACTACATCCGTCCCGACGACTGGACCGATGCGGCTTTCCGCTCGTCCCTGCGTCAGGAGTACAACGCTTCGATCTCCGGCCAGACCGGGAACGCCTCGATCTACGGATCGTTCGGCTATTTGAACAACGAAGGTATCGCCTACAACTCGGACATGGACCGTTATACGGCCCGTCTGCGCGTGGACTATCAGGCCAAGAAGTGGCTCAAGTTCGGCGCCAATGCCAACTACACGCATTTCCGCTACAACCAGATCGACGACAGCGGCGCCGGTAACTCGTCGGGCAACGTTTTCGCTTATACGACGGCCGTCGGTCCGATCTATCCGCTCTACATCCGCGACGGCGAGGGTAATGTCATGTACAACGAGGACGGCATCAAGCTCTACGACTACGGCAACGGCGACAATGCCGGTATGGAGCGTTCGCTCTTCCCCAACAGCAACGCCCTCTCGGATTCGCGTCTCAACAAACAGGAAGCCGAAGGCAATGCTTTCAACGGTACGGGATATATCGACGTCACCTTCCTCAAGGATTTCAAGTTCACGTTCAACGCCGGCGTTTCGCTCGACGAAACCCGCTCCACCTCGGTTACGAATCCCTGGTTCGGACAGTTCGCCAGCGAAAAAGGCATGGTCTCGAAAGGGCATCAGCGGAATTTCGACCTCAACCTGCAGCAGATTCTCAACTACACCAAGCAGATCGGCCACCATAACCTCAATGTGATGCTGGGTCACGAGTCCTACCAGAACCGCATTTACTTGTTGTCGGCTTCCAAAAGCAACATGCTGACGCAGGACAACGACGAACTGGCCGGGGCGATCATCGACAAACAGGGAGCCGGCTCCTACCGGAGGGAGTACAACAACGAGGGCTATTTCGCCCGCGTCATGTACGATTACGCAGGCAAATATTTCGCCTCGGCCTCCTATCGCCGCGACGCTTCTTCGCGTTTCCACCCCGACCATCGCTGGGGTAACTTCTGGTCGCTGGGCGGCGCATGGATCATTTCGAAGGAAAATTTCATGGAGAGCACCTATGAATGGCTCGACAATCTCAAGCTGAAGGCCTCGATCGGCTCGCAGGGTAACGACAACATCGGTAACTTCCGCTACACGAACACCTACACGATCGAAAACGCCAACGGAAAGGTCTCGACCGTCTTCAACGCCAAAGGATCCGAGAACATCACCTGGGAGACCAACTCCAACTTCAACGCCGGTGTGGAGTTCAGCTTCCTGCGCGGTACGGTTTCCGGAGGCGTCGAATATTTCCTCCGCAAGACGACCGACATGCTGCTGTCGTTCCCGGTAGCTCCGTCGCTGGGCTATTCGTCCTACTACGCCAACGTGGGCGACATGCGCAACAGCGGCGTCGAAATCGAGCTGAACTTTACGCCGATCCGGCGGGAGCATATCCAGTGGGACATCAATCTCAACATGACGCACCTGCGCAATAAGATCACCATGCTGCCTTCTGAACGGCGGACCAAGCAGGTCGATGGCTACTCCGGTTACGTGAGCGGCTCCACTTTCTTCGGAGAAGGACTGCCGATGTATACTTTCTACATGAGAAAATATGCCGGGGTTTCGGACGAGGGCCTTTCGATGTGGTACATGGACGAAACCGACGACAAGGGTAACCCGACGGGCAAGCGCGTTACAACGACTGAATATGCCAAGGCATCGGACTATCTCTGCGGCGACCCGATTCCCGATCTCTACGGCGGTTTCGGCACGAGCGTCAATTTCCGGGGCTTCGACCTGAGCGTGGCCTTCACCTACCAGATCGGCGGTCTGGCCTACGACTCGGGCTATGCGGCGGCCATGTACTCGCCGGCCAACAAGACGACGGGTATGAACTGGCACAAAGACATGCTCGACGCATGGTCGGCGGACAATACGTCGTCGAACATCCCGCGTTTGCAGTATGAAGATAAGGATCAAAACGGTATGTCTGATCGCTTCCTTATGGACGCCAGCTACCTGAACCTGCAGAACATCAACTTCGGCTACACGCTGCCGTCGAATTTCACCAAGAAGGTCGGAATCGAGAAGGTGCGCGTCTACCTTGCCTGCGAGAATGTCTGGTACTGGTCCAAACGTCAGGGATTCGATCCCCGCTACTCTTATTCGGGAGCGACGAGCCAGGCCACCTATTCGCCTGTAAGAACGATTTCGGGCGGCATCAACATCCAATTCTAATCGGCCTCAAACACTTTACGACAAACGACATGCATATGAAAAAAGCGACAAACATAACGCTCGCGACGCTGGCGGCAGCTTTGCTGGCAAGCAGCTGCATCAAAGAAGCCGACCCCTATGAAATAGCCACCGAGGATCAGGTCACCCTCGAAACGCTGATAGAAGGCATTCCGGCCTCGCTCGTACAGGCCGGTTCCGCAGGCTATGCAAAGGATGGCCAAGCTTGGGATTTTGCCCTGCCGGCCATCCATATCGCCACGGAATCCATGACGGGCGACGTCGCCATCGGCGGCAATATCGGTTACGACTGGTTCGCACAGTGGGGAACCAACGAAGCGCTCGGCGCCGACTATGCCGTGGGTGCACTCACGTGGGACAACTACTATGCGTGGATCATGGCGGCCAACAACGTCATCAAACAGATCGACGCCTCGGATTTCGCGACGCTCGACGCCACGCAGAAGTCCTATCTGGGCTTCGCCTACGCCTATCGGGCCATGTTCTACCTCGATCTGGTGCGTCTGTACGAGTTCAAGGAGAACAATTACACCGAAGCGCCCGGGGTTCTCGGGCTGGGCGTGCCCATCGTACTGCCCGAGACTACCGAGGCCGAGGCCAAGAACAACCCCCGTGCCAAGGTCGACGACATCTACGATCAAGTGATCTTCCCCGACCTGGACAAGGCCGAAGAACTGTTGAGCGGCTTTACGGCTCCCGACAAGTATACGATCAGTCCGGCGCTGGTCTACGGACTGAAAGCCCGGGCCTGGCTTGAGCGCGGTACGGCCAAGAACGACGCCGAAGCCTATGTTTCCGCTGCCGAGTACGCCCGCTTGGCCATTAACGCCAGCGGCTGTACACCCCTGACGCAGGAGCAGTGGGAAGACCCCTCGAACGGCTTCAACAGCGCCATGTCGAACAATGCCTGGATCTGGGGCCTTGCGCTTCCGAGCGAGAGCGTTGCCAACCTGTTCTGCTTCACGGCGCACATGAGTACGGAGAATGCGTGGAGCGCCTACGGAAACGACGCCTGCCGCTGCATCAACAGCAACCTCTACAACAGTATCGACCTGCGCGACTTCCGCCGCCATTCGTGGCTCGATCCCGACCGCAAAGACCCGGAGAAGGAGTCCTACGACTACAAAAGCTGCCGCAAAGAGGGCAAGGAATACTTCAATGAACTGCCCGATTACGCGAACATCAAGTTCCGTCCGGCGCAGGGCGCTTATGAGGATTTCAAGGTCGGCGGAGCCGCAGACCATCCCTACATGCGCGTCGAGGAGATGTACTTCATCGAGGCCGAGGCCAAGGCGCATGAAAATCTTGGCGAAGGAATTCGGCTGCTCAATGAGTTCATGAACAATTACCGCATTGTGGGCGGAGGTTACGACTGTACGAACATGTCGTCGTCGGTTGAAAATTTCACCAACGAGCTGATGCTTCAGAAGCGCATCGAGTTCTGGGGCGAAGGCATCGTCATGTTCGACATGAAGCGGCTCGACATGTCCACCCGACGGGGCTATGTGGGAACCAACTCTCCTGCCTCGTACCGGCTGAATACGGAAGGCCGTGCACCCTACTGGAACTTCGTGATCTCGCGCGGTGAGACGCAGAACAACCCCGTCATCGCCACGCAGAACAATCCCGATCCTTCGCAAACGGTCAAGCCGTGGAACGGGTGATGACCATCTGCGATCAAGCTGTCAAATCTAAAAGCAAATTACCGTGAAGACATTCAAGCATATATTACCGTTCCTGCTGGCACTTCTTGTCCTTGCCGGCTGCGAGGACGACGTGAACTATACGCAGGGAACCGCGGAGAATCCCGATTGCTACGGTGTCTACTTCCCGAAGAAGCAGGCTACTCGGACCGATCTGGAGTTCGAACCGGGAACCCAGACCGAAGCGACCTATACGGTCAAACGGCGCAACACCGTGGATCCGATCGTCGTTCCGGTCGTCGTGAAGTCCAACGTCGAGGATATTTTCGTCGTCGAGCCGATCGCATTCGATGCCGGAGAGGACGAGACGACCTTTACGATCAGTTTCCCCGGAGCCCAAATGGGCACGACCTACACCTGCGATATCAACATCGAAGATCCGCGCTACGCTTCGATCTACGGTGCCGATAAGGTGAACCTTTCGATATCGCTCGTGCTGGCCAAATGGGAATTGGTCACCGACGAAAAGACCGGTGAGACCAAAGGCCGCTACCGCGACGACATTCTGGGCAACTTCGCGTCGATAGACAACCCCAATGCTAATCCGAACCCCGAAATCGAACTCGAAATCTACGAGCGTTCGGACAAGAAGGGCTATTACCGCATGAAAGCCTACACTCCGGAGCTGATGAACATCTTCGCCGGAGGACAGGTAAACCACGAGAACCGCAACGTCTGGACCTATGTCGATGCCTCGGATCCGAACAAGGTCTATTATCCCTACCAATCGACCGGTCTGACCCTCTTTGCCGATATGGGCGAGTGGTACATCGCATCGCAAACACCGGAAAATTTCGCCATGGACGAATCGGCCGGACAATATGGCACGCTCAAGAACGGCGTGATTACCTTCCCGGCGCAGGGTATCGTGCTCGAACCGAGCGAAGGTGAATATGCCGGAAAATTCTTCTATGCCAACGCAAACGGCCTGCAGCGGATCATGCTTCCCGGAGCCAGGGTCTACGACTACTCGGTGGCCCTCACCAAAAGCGAACCCGCAGACGGTGTCGTCGAAATCGGCGCCACCCTCTCCGAGGACACCCGGGAGTTCCGCTATGCGATCTTCACGGGCAATTTGAGCGACGGCGAGGCGAGTCTCAAGGCACAGGAGATGGCCGATGGCAAGATCGCCGCGGAACTCATCAAGACGATCACCGCTTCGGGGACGATTTCCGTTCAGGATCTGGAAGGCGGCACCGGCAAGTACACGCTTGTAGGCTGCATCTACGGTTCGGACGAAGAGGCGAATCCGGAGGGCGGCGAAACGGCGTCGCAGAATCTGAAAATGCAGGGCTACGCCTCCATTTCGTTCGGATATATCGCCAAGGGCGACGAGGACAAGGTTTCCGTCATTCTCAACATCGGGCTCGAAGCCACGAACGAATTCGCGGGACAAGGCATTACGACGGACAATGCGGCGAAATTCTGGGCCTATGGCGAGGGGATTGAATCTATCAAACACGGAGTCTTCAAGACAAAAGACATCCAAGGATTGGACATGACGGCTTTCCTCAAAGAGGAGGGCAAGGATTTCACCAAAGAGCAGCTCGACGCCATCAACGGCGGACATTACAGCGTCATGCTCACGGGGCTGAACGGCGACACGGAGTACACGTTCGCCGGACTGGCTTACAACGGATATGCCAGCAAACTCTTCACGGCATCCATCAAGACCACCGGCAAATACAACCCGGGATTGGAGAGCGAGTTCCTCTACTCGGACTTCCTGCCGCAGAAAGAGCAGCCCTCGAAGGAGTACCTGATTTCGACCGAATGGAACTATTATGCCGTCAACGTCATGGATGAGAAGCCGATGCGCCGGAAGATCGGCACGGTGACCATCGAAGACGATCCGGCGGACGACAGTTCGGCCGATCTGCTGACCATCACGGGACTCCCCGGGGTCGAGTTCGACGAAGGCGGTCGGATTCCGGCGGTCTACGTTCCCTCCACTGCTCCGCTCGCAGGCATAACCGGCGCTATCTCCCCGCTTCTTTCGCAAACGCCGATCGGTGTCATCAACGGAGAGGACATCCTCGCCGGCTGCGTCTCGGAGGAGAACCCCGAAGCCCTCTATGCGGTCAATTATCCGTTCATCGGAGGCGCCGTGGCCGACGGTTACATCTATTTCGTGCCCACCCCGAACTATGTCGAGCAGGGGGCCACGTTCCGTTATCTGTATACGTTGAGTACGACGACCCCCTATTCGATCCTTACGGATATGTTGCTCGTCGATCCCGCCAAGGATATGGGCGGCATTCCCGAACTGGCCGCAGAGCGGATTGCAGAATTGCGCCGAATGGCCGCAGGACTCCGGCAGCCGCGGAATTACGTCGAACGGCTCGAATTCTCCGTTTCCGCAGAACGCGGTTCCGTCAAAACCGTACCGACCGACTATGCGAAAGGATTCCTGCCCGCATCGGCTCCTGAAGCGAAAGTCGTAAGGGCTACGGTCGGATTCAGCGACGCTGTGCAGCGTGCGAACGGTTCGGGATCGGAACTCCGCTTCCGGAAAACGGCCGCTGCCGAAATCACGCTCAAGTAATATCGGATCGGGAGAGGCCGGTCGTCCGGCAAGTGTCGGCCTCTCCCTTTTTTCCAAGCCAAAAACAACCTGCCGGACTCAAAAATCAGCATGATATATGCATAACAAAACGAAACTCCTGATTTTCGCCTCCCTGCTGCTGGCCGCCTGCTCGACGGATCCCATGCAGGAAATACCGAACCGCGGGGATTCCGCTCCCGAAATCGAGACTTCGGACAAAATCTGCAATACGTCGGACGACGCCGTGGCCGGTTCGCTCATCGTAAAATTTGGCGAAGAAGCCATTCCCAGTCTCGAACAGAATGCGTTGAATGCGGCCAAGACCCGTTCGGCGCTGACCCGTTCGGGCATCGAATCCGTCGATGACATCCTGAACGACCTGCACGTCACCTCGCTGGAGCGCGTCTTCCCCGAAGCCGGCGAACACGAGGCCCGCACCCGTGCGGCAGGGCTTCACAGATGGTATGTGCTCGGGTTCGCATCGGAAGAGGATCTCGACAAGGCGGCCGAGAGACTCGCAGATGTCGCCGAAATCTCGAAAGTACAGTTCCGCACCCGTCTCTACCGGGCTTCCGACTGCAAAACCTATCCGTTTCAAGCAACGGCGAACGGCCAGACCCGCGCTTTGGTTACAGCGGATTTCAACGACCCGAATCTTTTCTGGCAGTGGCATTACATCAACAATGCCGACCAGGCCGTTGCCACTACATCGGTGGCCGGAGCCGACATCAATGTGGCCGACGCATGGAAGCTCACGGCAGGTAATCCCGAAGTCATCGTCGCCATCGTGGACGAAGGGGTGAAATACACTCATCCGGATCTGGCGGCCAACATGTGGATCAATCCGAACCCTTCGCCCGAGTACGGGAAGCAGGATATACACGGATGGAACTTCGTCACCGACGGTCCCATTTCATGGGGGCAGAAGGGCGATTCGGGACACGGAACGCACGTTGCGGGCACGGTAGCCGCCGTCAATAACAACGGCATCGGCGTCTGCGGCGTGGCCGGAGGTACGGGCAAGGGAGACGGTGTGCGTCTCATGTCGTGTCAGATCTTCTCGGGAGACCTGACGGGTGACGCCCTCGTGTCGAGCCGTGCCGTAAAATACGCCGCGGATCACGGTGCCTCCATCCTCCAGTGCTCGTGGGGCATCAAGGCGGGAATATACACGTCGGACAACATGTTCATCAAACAATCGCCGATGGATTACGAGGCGCTTCAGTACTTCGCCGCCCAGAAGAACTGCGAGGCCCTCGACGGCGGACTGATCATTTTTTCCGCCGGCAACGAATCGACAGCCATGTCCGGCTATCCGGCAGGCTATCGTGATTATATCTCCGTCACCTCGTTCTCGCCCGACTACCTGCCGGCCAATTATACCAACTACGGTTCCGGCTGTAATATCGCGGCTCCCGGCGGCGAAACGAGCGGTTTGAGCGGTGGGGAGAAAGCCGGCGTCCTTTCGACGCTCTGCTCCGAAACGAGCAACGGAGCGGATTACGGCTACATGCAGGGAACCTCGATGGCTTGCCCGCACGTCTCGGGCGTAGCCGCACTCGGCCTCTCCTATGCCCTGGAGAAAGGGAAGAGATACTCGCTCGACGAATTCAAGACCATGCTGCTCACCTCGGTCAATGAAATCGACTCCCGGCTGGGCGAAGGCTCGAAGGCCACGATCGCCGACGTGTCGATTTACCGCGGCAAAATGGGCACCGGCATTACGGACGCTTATCAGTTGCTCATGCAGATCGAAGGGACGCCCTGTCTGCGGGTCGCATTGGGCGAGGTGCAGCTCATTCCGCTGACGCAGCATTTCGGACAGGGTGCCGAAGACCTTACCTACACCGATATCCAGATGTCGGCCAAGGACATGGAAAAGCTTGGTATTAAGGCGGCTCCCAAAATGTATAATGGAAAACTGATGATCAAATGCACGAAACCCGGATCGGCCAAAATCAAGGTTTCGGCGATAGCCGGCGGTACGAAACCCGGAACGGGCGTCGTGATGGGCGGCATGGTCATCACCAAGGAATTCGCCGTCATCGCCCGTTCGGCCGGCGCAGCAAACGGAGGTTGGTTATAAAAACAGTGCTTGCAATGAAAAAACATCTTTATCATCTGCTCGTTTTCTCCCTGCTCGGCATTTTCGCCGCAAGCTGTTCGGATGACGACGATGCCCCCAACATTCAGTCGGAAATCGTAGGCGAATGGCGCCTCACTTCCTGGTCGGAGAGTGCTCCCGAAGGATTCGAGGTATACGTCGAATTCACTTCGGCAGCGACGTTCGGACTTTATCAGAAGGTCGAAACGTCGAACTACACTAAATACACCGGGCGTTATTCGATTGACGGATCCCGGCTGACCGGAGTGTACGACGACGGCGAGAGCTGGGGCAACGGCTACGATTTCGAGTTGACGAATGGCGGGAACACCCTGACGATGACCACCCGAACCGAGCCGGCCGAAACCAGCGTATATTCCCGGACGATCATTCCGGATGACGTGCGCAATGCCCGAACGTCCCGTGCCGAATCTTCTCTGGAAATGAGGCGAATGCTATAATCTGTAATATTCGCGCCGTTCCGCCATTAAGTGTAAGGTAAGGACAAGAAGATGCGGTTGAAACGCTAATAACGGTCAGACCAGTAACGCTTCAATGTGTGGAAGGCATTTGTCAACCGACAAATAATTTCGAATGAAAATCTCTTACTATAATGTGTTAAAACATTAAAATAAAAAGTTCAAAATTACGAGATTGCTCACTGGGATAGGATGGCTAAAGCCATCCTATCTTTTTTTAGAATATTTCTACGAGAACTGGTATTGACGACAAAATAATAAATATGGCGATTTCCGGCGAGAAATCCAAATGTGGAAAAATTTTGAAAGGCGAATAATTACAAGTTGTATGATTTGAATCGGATGATGCGATCCGGATAATATTTTTCGACCGATGCCCGATTTTCAGCGATGTGAAGGTGAATTTCAGATATTTGTTTATGTGGTTCGGGTTTCATATCTTTGTCTTACCTAACTTCAAATTATTTTTGTTATGAAACTGAAAATGTATTTTCTGATGCTCGCTTTAGGAGTATGCGGAGCGGCTATGCAAAGTTGTGATGACGATGATGACAACTTGAAAGTTCCCGAAAAATTGCAGTCTGCGTTTTCTCAAAAATATCCTGAAGCCAGTCCGAAATGGAAAACCCGGGGTAATTATTACATTGCGGATTTCCAGGACCAGAATTATGAATCCGAGGCCTGGTTTACTTTCGATGCCGTTTGGCTGATGACCGAAACGGACCTGCCTTATGCGGCTTTGCCCGAAGCCGTCAAAAACGCCTTCCAGAACAGCGAATATAGATCGTGGAGGCCGGATGATGTGGATATGATAGAACGTGAAAGCATGGAACCGGTCTATGTTTTGGAGGTGGAGCAGGGCTCGCGGGAAATGGATCTTTATTACAACGCGGAGGGAATTCTGATCAAGGCGGTGGAAGATTCGGAGGATGATTCCGAGGATTACCTGCCGGTTGAACTTCCCGAAGGGGTGAAAAATTTTCTGCAGGAGAAATATGCGGCATCCGAAATCGTAGAAACGGACCGGGAACACGGACAGTTTGAGGTGGATATCATCCACGACGGAGTTGCCAAGAAGGTGCTTTTTGACAACAACGGAAATTGGCTTTCCACATCCTGGGAGATCAGTCCGGATACTCTTCCGGAAGCCGTTAAAACTGCGATCCAGCAGGCAATTAACGATAATTATGTCGGTTATGAAGCCGACGATGAGCCGGGAATGGTAGAAACACCAGATGGGAATTATTATCGAATCGAGCTGGAAGCGGAAGATGGCAGGGAGGTGATTCTCAAAATCCGGGAAGACGGCACTTTGCTGAAATAGATTCGTTTGCATAGGCATGCCGACAGGCAAATGAAAAATTCGCTTGGCAGCTGTTCGTATTATATCATCTGTTTTAATAGAACGATTTACCTATGAAAAAAATCGGTTTGCTGCTATTTTTTGCGGTATTCGCTTGCTCTTTGTCCGCACAAAACAGGCTTTCCGTCTTTATCGGAAATGCCAATCGGTATGCTTCGGTCGATTTGTCGGATTTCTGTCGGCGCCTCTGCGTGGAATACGATATTTCGGCAGAATCGCTCAATAATTATTACCGGCGTTGCGGCAGAGATTGGGGGCATGTGGGCCTTGCGCTGGAGATCGCCCGAACCTCGGGACGAAGCATGCGCGATATCTGTGATTATTACAGACGTTATAAGAGTGAGGGCTGGGGGCGGATTCTGATCGAACTGGGAATCGGTCCCGAGTCGTCGTATTGTGCTCCGTTCTATGATCGGGTGCATTGTCATAGCGATTACTGGCACGAGCATTACGACTCCTATTGCAAACGACATGGGAAGTATCATCCGCACAAGCACGGGTATAAGAAACACCCGAAATATGGGAAGCGGAAATACGGGAGATATCATGACGATGATTACGACGATGACGAGGATGATGACGATTGAGTGGCCGGTGATAATTCCATGTAAATCGTTATACGTATAATTGTTTTATGAAAAAGATTTTATTGGTTTTTGTTTGCAGTTTGTTCGCTTTCGAGACGGTTTTGGCTCAAGAGAAAAACGCCGTGGGATTACGGTTGGGAGATGGCGTGGAATTTCTTTATCAACGCGATCTTTCGTCTCGGAATTTTTTGCAATTCACGTTGGCGACTCCTCATTTTGAAGGACTGTCCGTTACGGGAATCTATAATTGGCGCTGCTGCCGGTGGAATTGGACACCCC
>ERZ773221.467-NODE-467-length-47226-cov-19.200823_pt1 | contig 47226 bp, 45 predicted proteins | sample MGYA00580994_ERZ773221 | MGnify/ENA primary metagenome ERZ773221 (study PRJEB29015, sample SAMEA2737758) | human gut metagenome | biome: human gut; feature: human-associated habitat; material: faeces | place: China | collected 2012 ... | reverse complement strand
AAAACATCTACTGCTTTACCAACAACATTCCGCAGCGTGACGGCGGTACTCACCTCGCCGGCTTCCGCGCGGCGATGACCCGTACCCTTAACGCCTATATGGACAAAGAGGGCTACAGCAAAAAAGCGAAAGTCAGCGCCACCGGCGACGATGCGCGTGAAGGCCTGATTGCCGTGGTATCCGTGAAGGTGCCGGATCCGAAATTCTCCTCGCAGACCAAAGACAAGCTGGTCTCCTCCGAGGTGAAATCGGCGGTGGAGCAGCAGATGAACGAACTGCTGAGCGAATACCTGCTGGAAAACCCATCCGATGCGAAAATCGTGGTCGGCAAAATTATTGACGCCGCGCGCGCCCGTGAGGCCGCACGTCGCGCTCGTGAGATGACTCGTCGTAAAGGCGCGCTGGATCTGGCAGGCCTGCCGGGCAAACTGGCGGATTGCCAGGAGCGCGACCCGGCGCTGTCCGAACTGTACCTGGTGGAAGGGGACTCCGCGGGCGGCTCTGCTAAACAGGGTCGTAACCGCAAGAACCAGGCGATCCTGCCGCTGAAGGGTAAAATCCTTAACGTTGAGAAAGCCCGCTTCGATAAAATGCTCTCTTCCCAGGAAGTGGCGACGCTGATCACCGCGCTGGGCTGCGGTATCGGTCGCGATGAGTACAATCCGGATAAACTGCGCTACCACAGCATCATCATCATGACCGATGCGGACGTCGACGGCTCGCACATTCGTACGCTGCTGTTGACCTTCTTCTATCGTCAGATGCCGGAAATCGTTGAACGCGGTCACGTCTACATCGCTCAGCCGCCGCTGTACAAAGTGAAGAAAGGCAAGCAGGAACAGTACATTAAAGACGACGAAGCGATGGATCAGTATCAGATCTCCATCGCGCTCGACGGTGCGACCCTGCACACCAACGCCAATGCGCCGGCGCTGGCGGGCGAACCGCTGGAAAAACTGGTTGCCGAGTTCAATGCCACCCAGAAAATGATTGGCCGCATGGAGCGCCGCTTCCCGAAAGCGCTGCTGAAAGAGCTTATCTATCAGCCGACCCTGACCGAGGCCGACCTGGCGGACGAGCAGAAGGTGACCCGCTGGGTGAACACCCTGGTCTCCGAGCTGAACGAGAAAGAACAGCACGGCAGCCAGTGGAAATTCGATCTCCACGAGAACAAAGAACTGCAGCATTTTGAGCCGGTTATTCGCGTACGTACCCACGGCGTGGATACCGACTATCCGCTGGATAACGAGTTCATTATGGGGCCGGAATATCGTCGTATTTGTGCCCTGGGCGAGAAACTGCGCGGCCTGATGGAAGAAGATGCTTACATCGAGCGCGGCGAACGTCGTCAGCCGGTAGCCAGCTTCGAGCAGGCCCTGGACTGGCTGGTGAAAGAGTCCCGTCGCGGTCTCTCCATCCAGCGCTATAAAGGTCTGGGCGAGATGAACCCGGATCAGCTGTGGGAAACCACCATGGATCCGGACAGCCGTCGCATGCTGCGCGTGACCGTCAAGGATGCCATCGCTGCCGATCAGCTGTTCACCACCCTGATGGGCGATGCCGTTGAGCCGCGTCGCGCGTTTATCGAAGAGAATGCCCTGAAAGCGGCGAATATCGATATTTAAGCCGCATGTTTCCCGGTAACGAGTTTTACCGGGGCAACAGGATGTATAAGCCCGGTCGCATCGCGCGATCGGGCTTTTCTTTTGCCGCTAAAAGAGGAATCCGCTGCTGCGGTTCCATCCCCCTTTCTGGCCGACACTTTTACTGTTTTTTGAGCGGAATCGCGTTAGCATGAGGGGAGACTCATCTTACCCGGGGACCCTATGGCTATTAAACTGATTGCAATCGATATGGACGGCACGCTGCTGCTGCCCGACCATACCATCTCTCCAGCGGTGAAAGCCGCCATCGCCGCGGCGCGCGAGCGCGGTGTTAACGTGGTGCTGACCACCGGTCGCCCTTACGCTGGCGTCCACAGCTATCTGAAAGAGCTGCATATGGAGCAGCCGGGTGATTACTGCATTACCTACAATGGCGCGCTGGTGCAGAAGGCTGGTGACGGAAGCACCGTCGCGCAAACCGCGCTGAGCTATGACGACTATCGCTTCCTTGAGCAGCTCTCCCGCGAGGTCGGCTCCCACTTCCATGCGCTGGATCGCAATACGCTGTATACCGCGAACCGCGATATCAGCTACTACACCGTCCACGAATCCTATGTGGCAACCATTCCGCTGGTGTTCTGCGAAGCGGAGAAAATGGATCCTGAGATCCAGCTGCTGAAAGTGATGATGATTGATGAGCCGGCAATCCTCGACCAGGCCATCGCCCGTATTCCGGCGGAAGTGAAAGAGAAGTACACCGTGCTGAAAAGTGCGCCTTACTTCCTCGAAATACTGGATAAACGCGTCAATAAAGGCACTGGCGTGAAGTCGCTGGCCGATGCGCTGGGCATCAAGCCGGAAGAGATTATGGCGATTGGCGATCAGGAAAATGATATCGCGATGATTGAATTTGCCGGCGTCGGCGTGGCAATGGATAACGCCATTCCTGCGGTCAAAGAAGCGGCGAACTTCATCACCAAATCGAACCTTGAAGATGGCGTTGCCTTCGCCATTGAAAAATACGTTTTAGCGTAAACTTCTTTCCGGCCCGGCGTTCGCCGGGTCTGTCTTCTCTTTTTTCATGAACAGATGTTAATCCGCATTTAAATCCCTCAATCCTTGCAGGGGATTCTATAAGCTACCCGCCCTCTTTTTAGCAACTCAGAACTAACATCATACTTTTCATGAATATATACCACCGTTTGATGTTGGTTACGCTGCCATTCGCCTCTGTTCAGATTTGCGCGGCCGCGGAACCAACGGCGCCGCTCGAACCGGCGTATGCCTATCACGGCGCAGAGCCTGCGGATCTGCCGGCGCCAGAAAGTCGCCAGCCTGCGGCCGCAGCATCGTCCTCGCTACTCCCTTTGCTAGGCGATGAGGCCAGAAAGCGCGGCTACGTCCTGCCGCTGCCGTTTGGCGTCAGCATTAACTATATGGATATGCGGCAGAATATTAATGTCGACAGCATTAACTTCACCGGGCTGTCGCTGGATGGCCGCAATATCGATTGCGGTAAGGATCCTGTCTGCAAGCACGCCGTGAATAACATTTTCGCTAATGGGCCGGTCTCGCTGGATAACGCTTTCCAGATTGGCGTTGGTCATACGCGGGAAAGCAGCAAAACCGAGACGCTCAAGCTGGATGCCTGGCTGCTGCCGTTTATGAACGTTTATGGCCTGGTGGGGCACACCGAAGGGCATTCAATTTCGCAGATAGCTGTCGGCCTGAAGGGACCGAACGGTAAAGTGGTGCCCCTGCCGGGGATGCAGGATCTCGACTTTCGTCTCGATTTTAAAGGTACTACCTACGGGATGGGCACCACCCTGGTGGGCGGCGTCGGCAATTGGTTTACCGTGCTGGACGCCAACTACAAGCAAACGCGCTTTGATATCCTCGACGGCAGCATCGATGCGCTTACCTTTTCGCCGCGCGTTGGCTATCGTTTCAGTACGCCATCGGTCGATGCGCTGCATCTCCCCGCCGGAAAGCTAAATCTGTGGGTTGGCAGCATGTATCAGGATGTGCAGCAGGAGTTTAAAGGCAGCCTCAGCGATCTCTCGATGCCGTCGCCGATGCTGCAGAATATGGTTAATCTGGCCAACCAGGACAATAACGGTCGCTTCGATGTGAAGCAGCATCTGCAGTCGCCATGGAACGTTCTGGTGGGCGCGCAATACGAGCTGACGCAGAATTTTAATATTACTACCGAGTTTGGCTTTGCCGAACGTAACAGTTTCTTTATTGCCGGCGAGTATCGCTTTTGAGCCGACTGTTTATCACTTTTCTGCTGCTGATGGTCTGCCCGACAGGCAGCCAGGCCGAGGCGCTCAGCCGCGAGAAAATCGACGGCTGGCTGCAGCATCTCGGCGCCAGCGATAAGTTCGACGCCAGCAAAGGCATCGACTGGGGCGTGATGCCCGGTCCGTTCTATACGCCGGAACTAGGGTTGGGCATTGGCACCGCTGTCGTCGGCCTGTATCGTCCCGACCCGCAGGATACCACCAGCCAGAACTCGACCCTGACGCTCAGCGGCTACGCCAGCTCTACCGGCGCCTTTGGCCTCAGCGTGAAAAACTACACCTTTTTCGATCGTGATCTGTGGCGCGTTTTTGTCGACGGGTCGATAGCCAACACGCCCACTTATTATTGGGGGCAGGGTTTTCATGCCGGGGATAAAGACAATGAAAAAGAGAAGTATACCGCCCAGGTACTGACCCTGCGACCCACCCTTTATCGGCAGCTTATCGATCATGTTTATCTCGGGGCGGGATGGTCGCTGGCGGCGCAGAATGCCGATGAGATGGACCATGACGATCGGCCGAAGATAGAAAACACTCCACAGTGACCGTCGGTATTCAGCTCCGGCGCCAGCATCGATATCAACTGGGACGATCGCGACTTTGTCCCTAACCCGCGCCGGGGTCAGTATGCCAACCTCCGCTATACCCACTATGCGCCCGGATTAGGTAGCGATACCCGCTTTGAGGAATTTCAGCTGCACTATAGCCATTATCATGCCCTGAGCGAGAAAAGCGTGCTCGCCTGGGAGGCCGATGGCGCCTTCACCCAGGGCGAGGTACCGTGGAGCATGATGCCGCTGCTCGGCAGCGATGAACGGATGCGCGGCTACTACCAGGGGCGCTACCGGGATAAAAAGGTCGTCAGCGGCCAGCTGGAATACCGCCGGCAGCTCACCTGGCGGCACGGGATTGTCGCCTGGGCCGGGGCGGGAACCATGGGGCCCTCACTGTCGTCGCTGAATAATGGCCGCTGGCTGCCTTCGGCGGGCGTTGGCTACCGCTTTGAATTCAAACCTCGCGTTAATGTTCGCCTCGACTACGGTATCGGCAATGGCAGCAGCGGCTTTTACTTCCAGGTCGGCGAAGCGTTTTAACGCCTCCTCCCCTTAATTTTCTCTCTTATCGCCTCTTGTCAGGGCCGCTGCGCTTTAATTTTCATGAATTGTTCTTTTTTTGATCCAAATTGTAGTACAACACAATAATGTTGTACTACATTACGCTCATGTTGATAACGTACAGCATCACGTTAGTAGTACAAACATGAGGCGAAATTCAGCAGCGACGGTAAAGTAGAGCAGTACACATAGAGCACAAGGACTCTCCATGACTCTCAATAAGACCGATCGCATTGTGATCTCGCTGGGCAAACAGATCGTCAGCGGTAAATACGTCCCGGGTTCGGCGCTTCCGGCCGAAGCGGAACTCTGTGAGGAGTTTGAAACCTCGCGCAACATCATCCGCGAAGTGTTTCGTTCCCTGATGGCGAAGCGGCTGATTGAAATGAAGCGCTATCGCGGCGCGTTTGTCGCTCCCAGAAACCAGTGGAACTACCTCGACACCGAGGTGCTGCAGTGGGTACTGGAAAATGACTATGACCCGCGTCTTATCAGCGCGATGAGTGAAGTGCGCAACCTGGTTGAACCCGCCATCGCGCGTTGGGCGGCGGAACGCGCCACCTCAAGCGATCTGGCGGAAATCGAGTCGGCGCTCAATGACATGATCGCCAACAACCAAAACCGGGATGCCTTTAACGAAGCGGATATTCGCTACCACGAGGCGGTGCTGCAGTCAGTACATAACCCGGTTTTGCAGCAGCTTAGCGTGGCGATCAGTTCGCTGCAGCGGGCGGTATTTGAACGGACCTGGATGGGCGATGAAGGCAACATGCCGAAAACCCTCCAGGAACATAAAGCGCTATTTGACGCCATTCGGCATCAGGATAGCGACGCGGCGGAGCAGGCGGCGTTGACGATGATCGCCAGCTCGACACGAAGGCTTAAGGAAATCACATGACGGCTCGCTACATCGCAATAGATTGGGGATCGACGAATTTACGCGCCTGGCTTTATCAGGGCGAAGAATGCCTGGAAAGCAGGCAATCTGAAGCAGGCGTAACGCGCCTGAATGGTCGCTCTCCCGCTGCGGTGTTAGCGGAAATCACCCAGCACTGGCGCGATGGCGCCACACCGGTTGTGATGGCAGGGATGGTCGGCAGCAACGTGGGCTGGAAAATCGCCCCTTATTTGCCGCTTCCTGCCGCTTTCTCGGATATTGGCCAGCAGTTAACTGCCGTTGGCGACAATATCTGGATAATTCCCGGCCTTTGCGTTTCCCGTGACGATAACCATAACGTCATGCGTGGGGAAGAAACGCAGCTGCTGGGCGCTCGCGCCTTAGCCCCTTCGTCTGTCTACGTGATGCCGGGAACCCACTGCAAGTGGGTACTGGCCGATCGCCGGCAAATTCACGATTTTCGTACCGTTTTGACCGGTGAATTGCATCATCTGTTGCTTCAGCACTCGCTGGTGGGCGCCGGCTTACCGCCGCAGGAAACGTCCGCTGCCGCATTCGCGGCAGGTCTGCAGCGCGGTATCAACAACCCCGCCGTCCTGCCGCAGCTGTTTGAAGTTCGCGCTTCGCACGTGCTGGGCGCGCTGCCTCGCGAGCAGGTTAGCGAATTTCTTTCCGGCCTGCTGATTGGCGCTGAAGTTGCCACCCTCAGCGACACATTCGCCGGACAGCAGGCGATCGGCCTCGTCGCTGGGTCATCGTTAACATCCCGCTATCAGCAGGCATTCGCCGCCATTGGCCGTGAAGTCAGCGCGGTTGCGGGCGATACGGCATTTCAGACAGGAATAAGGAGCATCGCTTATGCAGTGGCAAACTAACCTTCCACTTATCGCTATCCTGCGCGGTATTACGCCAGACGAGGCGCTGGCTCACGTTGGCGCCGTTATCGACGCCGGTTTCGACGCGGTCGAAATCCCGCTGAACTCGCCGCAGTGGGAGAAAAGTATTCCGCAGGTCGTCGACGCTTACGGCGAGCAGGCGCTTATCGGCGCGGGCACGGTGCTGCAACCGGAGCAGGTCGACAGGCTGGCGGCCATGGGCTGTCGGCTGATTGTGACGCCAAACATTCAACCGGAAGTGATCCGGCGAGCGGTGGGTTACGGCATGACCGTGTGTCCAGGCTGCGCCACCGCCAGCGAAGCCTTTAGCGCGCTCGATGCCGGCGCGCAGGCTCTGAAAATCTTCCCGTCATCGGCTTTTGGCCCGGATTACATCAAAGCGTTGAAAGCCGTGCTGCCGCCCGAGGTTCCGGTCTTTGCCGTTGGCGGCGTGACGCCGGAAAACCTGGCGCAGTGGATTAATGCCGGCTGTGTTGGGGCAGGATTGGGTAGCGATCTCTATCGTGCCGGCCAGCCGGTTGAACGTACCGCGCAGCAGGCAGCCGCATTCGTAAAAGCGTATCGAGAGGCAGTGAAATGAAAATAACCAATATCACCACGTACCGTTTACCTCCGCGTTGGATGTTCCTGAAGATTGAAACCGATGAAGGCATCGTCGGCTGGGGCGAACCGGTGATTGAAGGGCGCGCCCGTACGGTGGAGGCAGCCGTTCATGAATTTGGCGATTACCTGATTGGTCAGGATCCGGCGCGGATTAATGACCTGTGGCAGGTAATGTACCGCGGCGGCTTTTATCGCGGCGGCCCGATTATGATGAGCGCCATCGCCGGTATTGATCAGGCGCTATGGGATATTAAAGGTAAGGTCCTGAATGCCCCGGTGTGGCAACTGATGGGCGGGCTGGTGCGCGACAAAATTAAAGCCTATAGCTGGGTGGGCGGCGACCGCCCCGCCGAAGTGATTGACGGGATTAAGAAGCTGCGCGGCATTGGTTTTGACACCTTTAAATTAAACGGCTGCGAAGAGATGGGTATCATTGATAATTCCCGCGCGGTTGACGCGGCGGTGAATACCGTGGCGCAAATCCGCGAAGCGTTTGGCAATGAAATTGAGTTTGGTCTCGATTTTCATGGCCGCGTTAGCGCGCCGATGGCTAAGGTATTAATTAAAGAGCTGGAGCCATATCGCCCATTATTTATTGAGGAGCCGGTATTAGCCGAGCAGGCGGAATATTATCCGCGGCTGGCGGCGCAAACCCATATTCCCATTGCCGCCGGCGAACGTATGTTTTCGCGCTTTGAATTTAAACGGGTCCTGGAAGCGGGCGGGGTGGCTATTTTACAACCCGATCTGTCGCACGCAGGCGGTATTACCGAATGCTATAAAATTGCCGGCATGGCGGAAGCCTATGACGTTGGGCTGGCGCCGCACTGTCCGCTGGGGCCGATCGCGCTGGCAGCCTGTCTGCACGTTGATTTCGTTTCGCATAACGCGGTCTTCCAGGAGCAGAGCATGGGGATCCATTACAACAAAGGCGCCGAACTGCTTGATTTTGTGAAAAACAAAGAAGATTTCAATATGGAAGGCGGCTTCTTTAAACCTCTGATGAAGCCGGGGCTGGGCGTGGAAATTGATGAGGCCCGCGTGATTGAGTTAAGTAAAAACGCGCCGGACTGGCGAAATCCGTTGTGGCGGTATGAGGATGGATCTGTCGCCGAATGGTAAATGCGCGTCATACTTCGCACTGGTGATGCGTTGGCTGCATTTTCTTACCCTGGTCACATACTATTGTATGCTCCCAGGGATGCGAAAATTTGCCGCCTTTCCCCAGCGCGAATTATTTAGCGCATCGCAACATAGTTATTAATAAAAAACAAAAACACCCTCTGTAAATTACCGGGCATGGTGAGCGGCTTCGCTATGCCCAAAATCTGGAGACAGATTGCGATGGATATTTCAGTTACCGCTGTAAAAACCGGGCGTCGCCGTTATCTGACGCTCATCATGATCTTTATTACCGTGGTTATTTGTTATGTTGACCGTGCCAACCTCGCCGTCGCCTCGGCGCATATTCAGGAGGAGTTTGGTATTAGCAAAGCGGAAATGGGCTACGTATTTTCCGCCTTTGCCTGGCTGTATACCCTCTGCCAGATCCCTGGCGGTTGGTTCCTTGACCGCGTGGGATCCAGGCTTACCTACTTTATCGCTATATTTGGCTGGTCGGTGGCGACGTTGCTACAAGGCTTCGCCACCGGTTTAATGTCGCTTATCGGTTTACGCGCCATTACCGGCATCTTCGAAGCGCCAGCCTTCCCGACCAACAACCGCATGGTGACCAGCTGGTTCCCGGAGCACGAGCGCGCTTCCGCCGTCGGGTTTTATACCTCGGGGCAATTTGTGGGTCTGGCTTTCCTCACGCCGCTGCTGATCTGGATCCAGGAGCTATTGAGCTGGCACTGGGTGTTTATCGTTACCGGCGGTATCGGCATTATCTGGTCGCTGATCTGGTTCAAGGTTTATCAACCGCCGCGCCTGACTAAAAGCATCAGTAAAGCCGAACTCGACTATATCCGCGACGGCGGCGGCCTGGTGGATGGCGATGCGCCGGTGAAGAAAGAGGCGCGGCAACCGTTATCGAAAGCGGACTGGAAGCTGGTTTTTCACCGCAAGCTGGTTGGCGTTTACCTTGGACAGTTCGCGGTAACCTCGACGCTGTGGTTCTTCCTGACCTGGTTTCCGAACTACTTAACCCAGGAAAAAGGCATCACCGCGCTGAAGGCCGGCTTTATGACCACGGTGCCCTTCCTCGCCGCGTTTTTTGGCGTCCTGCTGTCTGGTTGGCTGGCGGATAAGCTGGTGAAAAAAGGCTACTCGCTGGGCGTGGCGCGCAAAACGCCGATCATCTGTGGACTGTTGATCTCCACCTGCATCATGGGGGCAAACTACACCAACGACCCCATCTGGATCATGGCGCTGATGGCGCTGGCGTTCTTCGGTAACGGTTTTGCGTCTATCACCTGGTCGCTGGTCTCCTCCCTGGCGCCGATGCGCCTGATCGGCCTGACCGGCGGGGTGTTTAACTTTGTTGGCGGCCTGGGCGGCATCACCGTCCCGCTGGTGATTGGCTATCTGGCGCAGGATTACGGCTTTGGCCCGGCGCTGGTTTATATCTCCGTGGTGGCGTTGATAGGCGCGCTGTCTTATATCCTGCTGGTCGGCGATGTGAAACGTGTAGGCTAATTTTTTGCGATACGATACCCTGATGCGTAAGTCTCGCATCAGGGTATCGTCATGAAACAAGTCACTTTTGCTCCCCGTCATCACCAGCTTACCAATATTAATACCTGGACTCCCGACAGCCAGTGGCTGGTATTCGACGTTCGTCCGTCCGGCGCATCGTTTACCGGCGAAACCATTGAGCGAGTGAACGTAAACAGCGGTACTGTGGAGACCATTTATCGTGCCACGCAGGGCGCGCACGTGGGCGTGGTAACCGTGCATCCAACCCAGGAGCGCTATGTGTTTATTCATGGCCCCGAGCGGCCGGATGCGCAGTGGCAGTATGATTTTCATCATCGCCGCGGGGTGGTGGCCTTTCAGGGGGCTGTCGAGAATCTGGACGCCATGGACATTACCCCCCCCTACACGCCCGGCGCGCTGCGCGGCGGCAGCCACGTCCATGTCTATAGCCCCAACGGTCAGTTTGTCAGTTTTACCTACAACGATCACGTGCTGCACCAGCGCGATCCGGCGCTGGATCTGCGCAACGTCGGCGTGGCGGCGCCCTATGGACCGGTGACGCCGCAGGGACAGCATCCGCGCGAATATGGCGGCAGCCACTGGTGTGTGCTGGTAAGCCGCACGACGCCGGCACCCGCGCCGGGCAGCGATGAGATTAATCGCGCCTATGAGGAGGGCTGGGTCGGGAACCATACTCTGGCGTTTATTGGCGATACGCTGGCGGAAAATGGCGATAAAGTGCCTGAGCTGTTTATTGTCGATCTGCCGCAGGATGAAGCCGGCTGGAAGCAGCCTGGCGGGGCGCCGCTGGCCGGTACCGCAACCACAATGCCGGCGCCGCCGGCGGGCGTCAGCCAGCGTCGTTTGACCTTCACCCACCATCGCCGCTACCCGGGACTGGTGAACGTCCCGCGCCACTGGGTGCGCGCCAATCCCCAGGCGACGGCGATAGCCTTTCTGATGCGCGACGACGCCGGCGTAGTGCAGCTGTGGCTTATTTCCCCGCAGGGGGGCGAGCCGCGGCAGTTGACGCATCACGCGTCGGGTATCCAGTCGGCGTTTAACTGGCATCCGTCGGGAGAGTGGCTGGGTTTTGCGCTGGAGGATCGGATTGCCTGCTGCCATGCCGGTACGGGAGATATCACCTTTTTAACCGATACGCATGCGCATGCGCCCTCGGCGGACGCGATCGTCTTTTCGCCAGACGGTAAACAGATTGCCTGGATGGAGGAGGTGGACGGTTATCGTCAGCTGTGGGTTACGCAGACCGGACGATAACTTACTGGGCAGGCATCGGCGCTGGCGGGATCACCGAGTTGGTCGCCAGCGTAGCCTTCTCGCTCTTTTCGACCCGAGATTTGATTGAGCTGTCGGTGCGGAACATATCCCACGGCAGCAGCAGGGTATCCATGACGGCGGTGAACGGCATGTCCAGCGCCACCAGCGATTTCACACCCCAGTTGGTATCGCTGTCCCCCAGCGTTTGCGCACTGGATCGCGTGCCCGGATAGGTTCCCTCTTTGCCACCGGTATGTGACATTACGCTGGAGCAACCGCTCAGGCTTATTATCCCGCTGAACAGGACCAGCTTTAACAGTCGTCTGCTTTTCATTGTTCTTCCATTGTCGTTTCGGGCGTTGAGATAACCTTTCAGCGGTTATATCGGGCCATCCCGTGAATGCATAGTGTTATTGCGCCGCACTGTGGCGGGCATCGCACTTTGCTTTTTGTGCTCCTCCACCCAGTCTAAGCAATCATCGATAAACTGCAAAAAAAATTGCCCTCAATCCCTTGAAAAGCACGGGGAGAAACCCATTTTATAGGTGTAACCCACTGAGAATACGCCTGAGGGGTATTCCGGATTACCGCGGCCTGTCCACGATGGAAGGTCATTTGATTCTCGCTGATTTTCAGGAGCTATTTACTATGCGTAACTTCGATCTTTCCCCGCTATATCGTTCAGCCATTGGTTTCGACCGCCTGTTCAACCTGCTGGAAAACAATCAAAGCCAGAGCAACGGCGGCTACCCTCCGTATAACGTCGAGCTGGTAGACGAAAACCACTATCGCATCGCTATCGCGGTGGCTGGCTTTGCTGAAAGCGAGCTGGAGATCACTGCCCAGGACAATCTGCTGATCGTCAAAGGCGCCCACGCCGCCGAGCAGAAAGAGCGGACCTACCTGTATCAGGGGATCGCCGAGCGCAACTTCGAGCGCAAATTCCAGCTGGCGGAAAACATTCACGTCCGCGGCGCCAATCTGGTGAACGGCCTGCTGTATATCGATCTGGAACGGGTGATCCCGGAAGCGAACAAGCCGCGCCGCATCGAAATCAACTAATTGTCCGTTTCAGGCCGCGTGGCGGCCTGATGTAACAACCTGCTCGCCGTCAGGGAGCAGATGCGAATTTACAGAATTCGCAGGTATTCACTCGCTTCTTAGAAGGAGAAAACAGTATGCGTAACTACGATTTATCCCCCCTGCTGCGTCAATGGATCGGTTTTGACAAACTGGCCAGCGCCCTGCAAACCGCCGGTGAAAGCCAAAGCTTCCCGCCCTATAACATCGAAAAAAGCGACGATAACCACTACCGCATTACCCTTGCGCTGGCCGGTTTCCGTCAGGAAGATCTGGATATTCAACTGGAAGGCACCCGTCTGGTGGTGAAAGGCACGCCGCAGCAGCCGGAAAAAGAGACCACATGGCTGCACCAGGGGTTGGTGAGCCAGGCCTTCAGCCTGAGCTTCACCCTCGCCGACAACATGGAGGTCTCTGGCGCGACCTTCACCAATGGCCTGCTGCATATCGATCTGACCCGCAATGAGCCTGAGCAGATCGCCCCGCAGCGTATCGCCATCAGCGAACGACCGGCATTAAATAGTTAATTAAGCGAATAACTTATAAGGCCCCGATTTTCGGGGCTTTTTTGTGTGCGAGAGCACAATAAACTTCCTTGCTGCAACGGGTGTTTCAGTTTAAAAAACAATCATACTTTGGGACTCACTCAAACAAGGATACGTTATGAACGAACAGCAGCCATTTGAAGCGATTAGAAAGAGCGATGAGGCGGGGCGGGAGTATTGGTCTGCCCGCAACCTTGGTCCCCTGCTTGACTATAAAGAGTGGCGGAATTTTTATAAGGTCATTGCAAAAGCGATAATTTCATGTGAGGCGAGTGGTCATCCCTCGGCAGACCATTTTGTTGAAACCAACAAAATGGTCGAATTAGGTTCTGGCGCCAGCAGGAATCTTGAAGATTTCCACCTCTCACGCTACGCCTGCTATCTGGTAGTGCAAAATGGCGATCCGTCGAAACCGGTGATTGCTGCGGGGCAAACGTACTTTGCCTTGCAAACCCGGCACCAGGAATTGCAAGATGATCAAATATTTAAGTCTCTACGAGAGGATGAAAAGTGACTGTTCCTGCACAATGAGCTCAAAGAGCATAATAAACATCTGGTTGAAACGGCCCAACGTGCTGGTGTTGAGACGACTCTTGATTTTGCTGTCTTTCAAAACCATGGTTATAAAGGTCTCTATGGTGGTCTTGACCAAAAAGCAATCCATGAGCGTAAGGGCCTAAAGAAAAGCCAAAAAATACTCGACTATATGGGATCGACTGAGCTCGCGGCCAACCTGTTTCGTGCTACCCAAACGGAAGAAAAACTACGTCGGGACGCGGTTGATTCGAAGCAACTCGCCAACAAAATGCATTATGACGTAGGGCAAAAAGTACGCCAGACTATTAAAGACCTGGGTGGCACTATGCCTGAAGCACTTCCTTCCCCGGAGAAAAGTATTCAGCAACTCACTATCGCAGCGAAAAATAAGAACGCGCCTGAATAGCGTATCTTACTCCATGATTATTGTGCGCCAGGCAGCATACAATCCGCCTGGCCGCGGTCATAATCCCTGTTAATAATAATGTTATTCACAGGGACGGTACCATGAGTGAGATAGCATTGACGGTCAGCGTGCTGGCGCTGGTGGCGGTGGTTGGGTTGTGGATCGGCAATGTCAAAATCCGCGGCGTTGGCTTTGGTATTGGCGGCGTGTTATTTGGCGGCATTATCGTCGGCCACTTTGTCGATCAGGCGGGCGTCGCCCTCAGCAGCCCGATGCTGCATTTTATTCAGGAATTCGGCTTGATCCTGTTCGTCTACACCATCGGTATTCAGGTGGGGCCGGGCTTTTTCGCCTCGCTGCGGGTCTCAGGCCTGCGGCTCAATCTGTTCGCTATCCTTATCGTTATCCTCGGCGGCCTGGTGACCGCGGTGCTGCATAAGCTGTTCAATATTCCTCTCCCGGTGGTGCTCGGTATCTTCTCCGGTGCGGTGACCAACACGCCGGCGCTGGGGGCCGGGCAGCAAATTCTGCGCGATCTCGGCGTACCGTTCGAGGTGGTCGATCAAATGGGGATGAGCTACGCGATGGCGTATCCGTTCGGCATCTGCGGCATTCTGCTGACCATGTGGCTGGTGCGTCTGTTCTTTCGCATCAATATCGAGAAAGAGGCCCAGCGGTTTGAGGAGAGCAGCGGCAACGGCCACGCTCATTTGCACACCATTAACGTGCGGGTGGAGAACCCCAACCTCAACCAGATGGCGATTCAGGATGTGCCGATGCTCAATAGCGACAACATCGTCTGTTCGCGGCTGAAGCGTGGCGAGCTGTTGATGGTGCCTGCGCCGGGCACCCTTATCCAGGCTGGCGACCTGCTGCACCTGGTGGGGCGACCTGAGGATTTGCACAATGCGCAGCTGGTGATAGGCCAGGAGGTGGCGACCTCGCTGTCGACGCGCGGCACCGATCTGAAAGTGGAGCGGGTGGTGGTCACTAACGAAAAAGTGCTGGGGAAGAAAATACGCGATCTGCACGTCAAACAGCGCTATGACGTAGTGATCTCCAGGCTTAACCGGGCAGGCGTCGAGCTGGTAGCCAGCAGCAGCGCCAGCCTGCAGTTTGGTGACATCCTCAACCTGGTCGGCCGTCCGGAGGCAATTGACGCCGTGGCCGCCGAACTGGGTAACGCTCAGCAGAAGCTGCAGCAGGTCCAGATGCTGCCGGTGTTTATCGGCATCGGACTCGGGGTACTGCTGGGATCTATCCCGTTGTTTATTCCCGGCTTCCCTGCCGCATTGAAGCTGGGACTGGCCGGTGGGCCGCTGATTATGGCGCTGATCCTTGGGCGTATCGGCAGTATCGGCAAGCTGTACTGGTTTATGCCGCCGAGCGCCAACCTGGCGCTGCGCGAGCTGGGGATAGTGCTGTTTCTGGCGGTGGTCGGGCTAAAATCGGGGGGTGACTTTGTCGCCACCCTGACCCAGGGCGATGGTCTGAGCTGGATCGCTTACGGCATTTTCATCACCGCCATCCCGCTGCTGACGGTGGGCATCCTCGCGCGCATGCTGGCGAAAATGAACTATCTGACGCTGTGCGGCATGCTGGCCGGCTCCATGACTGACCCGCCGGCGCTGGCCTTCGCCAACAACCTGCACGCCACCAGCGGCGCAGCGGCGCTCTCTTACGCCACCGTCTATCCGCTGGTGATGTTCCTGCGCATTATCACCCCGCAGCTACTCGCCGTGCTGTTCTGGGGGCTAAGCTAGCGGGCTTTGCGCCTGGACGCGGCGCAGGTGATAGTCCACCTGATACTCGCTGGCGTTGCGGAACATGACCGAATAGTTAAGAAACTCGCCGCTGTCGCTGTAGGAAAGGGAGGTAATACGCAGCAGCGGCGTCTGCTCCGGGACGTTCATTGAGCGCGCCAACTGCTTGTCCGCCAGCACCGGCGTCAGCGTTTCATAGTTCCCGCTGATGATGATCCCGCACTCTTTCTCAATATAATCAAATTTCGACCCTTCCAGATGACTCAGCGACAGGTTGCGGAACAGCTTCACCGGCATATAGCTATCCTCCAGCATCAGCGGCTTGCCGTCGACGTAGCGCACCCGCCGTGAGAAGTAGATCCGTTCATCAATTTTAATCCGCAGCAGACTGGCGATGGCCGGCGGGGCGGGCATCACCTCGAAGGCCAGCACCTGACTCACCACCTCTTTACCCTGCTTGCGCAGCACTTCCGCCAGGCCGGTCAGATTGCTGGTTTCATGATGGACGTCTTTACGCGCCACGTAAGTTCCCGAGCCGTGGCGACGCACAACCAATCCCCAGTCCACCAGCAGATCGATGGCTTTGCGAATAGTCATGCGCGCCACTCCGAACTCCTCGGCCAGTTTTTTCTCTCCTGGTAGCGGGCTGCCGATGGCGAAGTCGGCGGAATTCAGCCGCAGCCGCAGGCGGTCAGCAATGGATTTGTAGATCACCAGTAGTCCTCTTGTGCAGGAAAAGGGGATGTCGCTTTGTGCTCTTTTTTCTAAAAAAGTAGGTTAATTACAATCAATTAAGACACATTCATTTAGTTAATTTCGCTGCCTGACTTATCGATGTCTAACTTTTGTTATCGAAGTAGACAACTTTGGCCAAATTAAAACCATGAATGGGATCACGAATCGCAACGGCGCGGCATGTTGTCGGACGGGCAAATTTTTATTCTCCAGTCAGGCCGGTAATCAAGAAAAAGAAGGCCACTCACCCTACGAGTTGTTACATGAGGATTTCCCAATGCTCAGTCAAATACAACGCTTTGGCGGCGCCATGTTTACCCCGGTTTTATTGTTCCCTTTTGCCGGGATTGTGGTTGGTATCGCCATCATGCTGCGCAACCCGATGTTCGTCGGCGAAGCGCTGACCGCACCCGACAGCCTGTTTGCCCAGATCGTTCACATCATTGAGGAGGGCGGCTGGACCGTCTTTCGTAATATGCCGCTGATTTTCGCCGTCGGTCTGCCGATCGGCCTGGCGAAACAGGCCCAGGGCCGGGCCTGTCTGGCGGTGCTGGTGAGCTTTCTCACCTGGAACTACTTTATCAACGCCATGGGGATGACCTGGGGCCACTTCTTCGGCGTCGATTTTTCCGCTGAACCCACGGCCGGCAGCGGCCTGACGATGATTGCCGGGATTAAAACCCTCGACACCAGCATTATCGGCGCCATCGTCATCTCCGGTCTGGTGACGGCCCTGCACAATCGCTATTTCGATAAACCCCTGCCGGTATTCCTCGGCATCTTTCAGGGTTCATCGTTTGTGGTCATTGTCGCCTTCCTCGCGATGATCCCTTGCGCCTGGCTGACCCTGCTCGGCTGGCCAAAGGTCCAGCTGGGTATTGAATCGCTGCAGGCCTTTCTGCGCTCAGCCGGGGCGCTTGGGGTGTGGGTTTACATCTTCCTTGAGCGCATCCTGATCCCCACCGGCCTGCACCACTTCGTCTATGGCCCGTTCATCTTTGGCCCGGCGGTGGTGGAGGGCGGACTGCAGGTCTACTGGGCAGAGCATCTGCAGGCGTTCAGTCAGAGTACGGAACCGCTGAAGACGCTGTTCCCGGAGGGCGGCTTTGCCCTGCACGGTAACTCGAAAGTGTTTGGTTCGGTGGGGATTGCGCTGGCGCTCTACTTCACTGCCGCGCCGGAAAACCGCGTCAAGGTCGCCGGCCTGCTGATCCCCGCCACCCTGACCGCGATGCTGGTCGGGATCACTGAGCCGCTGGAGTTCACCTTCCTCTTCATCTCGCCGCTGCTGTTCGCCGTTCACGCGGTGCTGGCGGCGACCATGGCGACGGTGATGTACATCTGCGGCGTGGTGGGCAACTTCGGCGGCGGCCTGCTCGATCAATTCTTGCCGCAAAACTGGATCCCAATGTTCCATCACCACGCTTCGATGATGTTCATTCAGATAGGCATCGGCCTCTGTTTCACCGCCCTCTACTTCGTAGTCTTCCGCACCCTGATCCTGCGTCTGAACCTGAAGACGCCTGGCCGGGAAGAGAGCGAAATCAAGCTCTACAGCAAGGCCGATTACCAGGCGGCACGAGGTAAAACCACGGCCGCCGCGCCAGAGACCCGGCTGGGTCAGGCCGCTGGCTTCCTGCAGGCCCTCGGCGGCGCCGACAACATTGAAAGCATCAACAACTGCGCCACCCGACTGCGCATCGCGCTGGTCGATATGGCGAAAACGCAAAGTGACGACGTCTTTAAAGCGCTGGGCGCCCACGGGGTAGTACGCCGCGGCAACGGGATTCAGGTCATCGTCGGCCTGCACGTTCCCCAGGTGCGCGACCAGCTGGAAAACCTGATGAAAGATTCTCTTTCGACCGAACATACCACCATGACGGAGGCAGTATCATGAAAAAATTCTCAGTTGTTATCGCAGGCGGCGGCAGCACCTTCACCCCGGGCATTGTCCTGATGCTGCTGGCAAACCAGGATCGTTTTCCGCTGCGGTCGCTGAAATTTTATGACAACGACGGCGCGCGCCAGGAGACCATCGCCGAGGCGTGCAAAGTGATCCTCAAAGAGCAGGCGCCGGAGATTGAGTTCAGCTATACCACCGATCCGCAGGCGGCGTTTACCGATGTTGATTTTGTCATGGCGCATATCCGCGTCGGGAAATATCCGATGCGTGAACAAGATGAGAAAATCCCGCTACGCCACGGCGTGCTGGGCCAGGAGACCTGCGGACCGGGCGGGATCGCCTACGGTATGCGCTCTATCGGCGGCGTGCTGGAGCTGGTGGATTATATGGAAAAATATTCGCCGAACGCCTGGATGCTTAACTACTCCAACCCGGCGGCGATTGTGGCGGAAGCCACACGTCGTCTGCGGCCGAACGCCAAAATCCTCAACATCTGCGATATGCCGATCGGCATTGAAGGGCGGATGGCGCAGATTGTCGGCCTCAAAGACCGTAAACAGATGCGCGTGCGCTACTACGGCCTCAACCACTTCGGCTGGTGGACGTCGATTGAGGACCTCGACGGCAATGATTTGATGCCGAAACTGCGCGAATATGTGGCGAAATACGGCTATGTGCCGCCCTCGAACGATCCGCACACCGAGGCCAGCTGGAACGACACCTTTGCCAAAGCGAAAGATGTGCAGGCGCTGGATCCGCAGACCATGCCGAATACCTACCTGAAATATTATCTGTTCCCGGACTATGTGGTAGCCCACTCCAACCCGGAACGCACCCGCGCCAATGAGGTGATGGATCATCGGGAGAAAAACGTCTTCAGCGCCTGCCGGGCGATCATCGCCGCCGGGAAATCCACCGCCGGCGATCTGGAGATTGACGAGCATGCCTCCTATATCGTCGATCTGGCGACGGCTATCGCCTTTAACACGCAGGAAAGGATGCTGCTGATTGTGCCGAACAATGGCGCGATCCATAACTTTGACGCCGACGCGATGGTGGAGATCCCTTGTCTGGTAGGCCACAACGGACCGGAGCCGCTGACGGTCGGCGACATCCCGCATTTCCAGAAAGGGCTGATGAGCCAGCAGGTGGCAGTGGAAAAACTGGTGGTCGATGCCTGGGAACAGCGCTCGTACCACAAGCTGTGGCAGGCGATTACCCTGTCGAAAACCGTGCCGAGCGCCTCGGTGGCGAAAGCGATCCTCGACGACCTCATTGCCGCCAACAAAGATTACTGGCCTGAGCTGCATTAATCCCCGTTGTAATACCGGCGCCCTGCGGGGCGCCGGTTCTTCTCCCCGGTTCCTGATTTACGCTATGCTGAAGCCTGCAGCGCGATGAACAAGGAACTGTAATGAAAATCTCCCGCCTCGGCGAAGCGCCGGATTACCGCTTTTCGCTGGCTAACGAACGCACCTTTCTGGCATGGATCCGCACGGCGCTCGGTTTTCTCGCCGCCGGCGTCGGCCTTGACCAGTTAGCGCCGGACTTTGCCACGCCGCTGATCCGTGAAATTCTCGCCCTGCTGCTGTGTCTCTTTGCCGGCGGCATGGCCATCTATGGCTATCTGCGCTGGCTGAATAACGAGAAGGCGATGCGCCTCAAGCAGGACCTTCCCTATACCCGCACGCTGCTGGTGATTAGCATTCTGCTGCTGGCGGTGGTGGCCGCGGTGATGCTGCTGGTGGTGTATGGCGGATAAACGCCGGGCGCGGCGGGAAAGCGATCCCGGTCTTCAGCCAGAGCGCACCTCGCTGGCCTGGTTTCGCACCCTGTTGGGCTACGGCGCGCTGATGGCGCTGGCGATTAAGCACAGCTGGCACCGCGCCGGCCTGCCGTTCTGGCTGTCGATCGGCGTACTGGCGATTGTGGCGGTGATCCTCTGGGGCTATACCCGCCGTCGTCATCTGATGGATGTCGACGATAGCGATTTTTTACAGCCGCGGGCGGTTCGTGACAAATTTTTGATCGCACTCGCAGTACTTTCTCTGGCATTCCTGTTTGCTGTTACTCACCTTCAACCGATCGTTTTATTCATTAGGGATATGTCATGACAGGATGTCCGGCGAATTTGCCTCTCACTCATGCCCCCGGCCAGCAACATGACACTCCCTTTCAGGCTGTCGTGGTGGAGGCGCATCATTGCCATCAACCGCAGGCGTTCTATGCGCAGCTTCGTCAACAGGGGCTCACCGCTATCCATTTTATTCCGCAGCTGGCGGCCGGCGACGCCGCGCTTTGGGGAGAGTTTCTCTGCGCAGTCTTTCACCGCTGGGTGCGGGAAGATATTGGGCGCATCAATATTTTACTGTTTAGCGAGACGCTGAGCGCCTGGTGCGGCGAGACGCTGACCCAGCCAGGCGCGCCGGCGGCCAACAGCACCTGCTACGGCTGCCCGTGGCTGCGCCTGTGCCGCTGTGGCGAACAGGAAGACCCGCTGTGCGCGGGTTACCGGCAGTTCTACGATTTTAGCGGGCCCTATATGCGAGTGATGCGGGACCTGCGGCGACAGCAGCGGCCGCCAGAGGCGCTGATGCCGCTGCTGCGCTAAAGATTAGCGCCCCTTCGCCAGGTACTGCGCCATTTCCTCTTCCGGCACCATGCCGCCGCCGGTGGCCCACACCAGGTGGGTGGCCTGCTGCAGCTGTTGCTCACTCAGCCCCTGCAGCTGATGGTACGCTTTGCTGGCGCAGACCCGCTGCGCTCCGGCCATCCCGGCCAGCGCGGAGGGTTCAAGGCGGATATTTTCCGCTGCCGCCAGCCAGCCCAGCATGTCATACATCGTCTGGTCGTCAAGGGTATAGAACCCGTCGAGCAGGCGCTCCATTGCCCGGCCAACGAACCCGGACGCCCTGCCGACCGCCAGACCGTCGGCCGCGGTCAGGTTATCAATGCCTAAATCCTGCACCGCTATCTGGTCGTGGAGCCCGGTATAGACGCCGAGCAGCATGCATGGCGAATGGGTCGGTTCGGCGAACAGGCAGTGAACGTGGTCGCCGAAGGCCAGCTTCAGGCCAAATGCCACGCCGCCGGGGCCGCCGCCGACGCCGCACGGCAGATAGACGAACAGCGGATGATCGGCATCGACCACGCGTCCTGCTTGCGCGAACTGCGCTTTCAGGCGCTCGCCGGCTACGGCATAGCCGAGGAACAGCGTGCGCGAGTTTTCATCATCGATAAAAAAGCAGTTCGGGTCGGATTCCGCTGCCTTGCGCCCCTGTTCGACCGCCACGCCATAGTCCTCTTCATACTCAACCACCGTTACGCCGTGGCTGCGCAGTTTGGCTTTTTTCCACGCCCTGGCATCGGCGGACATATGCACCGTGACTTTAAAACCAATGCGCGCGCTCATGATGCCGATCGACATCCCAAGGTTGCCGGTGGAGCCGACGGCGATGCTGAACTGGCTAAAGAACTGTTTAAACTCCGGCGTCAGCAATTTGCGATAATCGTCTGCGGTCGTCAGCAGCCCGGCTTCCAGCGCCAGCTTTTCCGCATGGGTCAGCACTTCATAAATCCCACCGCGCGCTTTGATTGAGCCGGAGATCGGCAGATGGCTGTCTTTTTTCAGCAGCAGTTCGCCGCTAATTGGCTGGCCGAATTTTTGCTCAAGGCTGCGTTTCATTGCCGGAATGGCAACCACTTCTGATTCGATAATCCCGCCGCTCGCGGCGGTTTCCGGGAAGGCTGCCGCCAGATAGGGCGCGAAGCGCTGAAGGCGGGCATGGGCGTCTTGCACATCGTCGGCGGTCAGACCGACGTAAGGCAACCCCTCCGCCAGGGTGGTGGTTGCCGGGTTAAACCAGGTGGTTTCTTTCAGGGCGATCAGATCCTGCACAAGCGGGAAGGTCGCGGTTAAGGTGGTCAGGTCAGCGTGTTTCATCATACGTCTCTTTGCGCTCAGATAATGAAAGAAAGCAGGAAGGTGGCGGCCAGTGCAAGTAGCGACGCGATAAATGTCGCTGTCGTGTAGTACTTGAACGTTTCACTGAGGCTGGCGCCGCAGTACTGTTTTACCAGCCAGAACAGGGAATCGGTGACGATCGTGCAGCCAATGGCGCCGGAACCGATGGCAATGGCGATGATCTCCGGGCTTACGCCGGGATAAAGCGGCAGCATCGGGGCAACGATGGCGGTAGCGCCCATCATCGCCACGGTGGCGGAACCGACGGCGGCGTGCAGGATCAGGGCCACCAGCCAGGCCAGCAAAATCGGGTGCATATCAAGGTTCGACAGGATCACCGCGAGGCTATCGGCCAGGCCGCTGGATTTCAAAATCGCGTTGAATGCGCCGCCGGCGCCGATAATCAGCAGGATGTTGGCGATGGACCCAAAGCCGTTTTCGGTATGAGTCAGCAGAACGCCCATCCCCATTTGCCGACGGATGCCGAGCATGTAATAGGCGACAAAGACGGCGATAAACATCGCGGTGATGGGGTTGCCGATAAATTCCAGCACTGTATACAGCGTGCCGCCTTTCGCCATATTCAGTTCAGCGACGGTTTTCACCAGCATCAGGCCAATCGGTAACAGCACGGTAAACAGCGTAGCGCCGAGCGACGGCAGCGTCGATTCTTCGCGAACGTCGAGGTTGGAAAACTCGGCTGGCACTGGTTTAAACGGCAGGCGGTTGCCGAGCAGCCTGAGGAACAGCGGGCCGCCGACCAGCGAGGCGATCAGACCGACCAGCAGGCCATAGACGATAACCGTCCCGATATCAGCCCCCAGTTTATTCGCCACGAACAGCGCGGCCGGATGCGGCGGTACCACGCAGTGCACCGCCATCAGCGCGGTACACAGCGGAATAGCCAGTTTCAGCAGCGAAGTATTGGTTTTTTTGGCGATGGAGAATGCCAGCGGGATCAGCAGCACCACCCCGACTTCGACAAACAGGGTAATGCCGCAGATCAGGCCGACCAGCACCATAATCACATCCGCCGACAGCCAGCGGCAGCGCTGGAGCGTCAGGCCGATGCGCTCCGCCGCGCCGGAGACCTCCATCATCTTGCCGAGAATGGTGCCGAGACCGATCACCGCCGCCAGGAAGCCCAGCGTACCGCCGATCCCGCTCTCAATGGCGTTGACCATCTCCAGCGGGCCCATTCCCATCATCGCCCCGACGAAAAAGCTTGCCAGCAGCAGCGCCAGAAACGGATGAAACTTCAGTTTGACGATGGTTAATACAATTAACACGATGCTAATCAGCAATGTGCTCACAACCCAAATTTGCGATTCCATACCCCACCTCGCCGTAAGTAACGTGTGGTTATTGAACAGAAACTCGGCATGGGCTGACAAACGATATAAATGACCTTTCAGATGAGCCAAATTAAATCAAAAAGGTGATTTAGCTCTAAAAGTGACCTCTAAATATGCTATGGGTCAAATTAAATCATCCTTTAGCGGAAGTTCCGGCGTTATTTTTTTATCATCCAGACTCCCTTTTATCGCCAGGAGCGCAGAATGGATGTGCTAAAAACCTTAGGTACCCGGTTGCTGAACGGCTGGCAGCTCTCCAGGCTGTCGACGTTTGAGGTGGCGGCGCGGCACGAGTCGTTCGCCCTTGCCGCCGACGAGCTGGCGCTCACCCCAAGCGCCGTCAGTCACCGGATTAATCAGCTGGAAGAGGAGCTGGGGATCCAGCTCTTTGTCCGCTCGCACCGCAAAGTGGAGCTGACGCGTGAAGGGAAGCGCGTTTACTGGGCGCTGAAGGCGTCGCTGGATGGTCTCAATCAGGAGATTCTGGACATCAAAAACCAGGAGCTCTCCGGCAGTCTGACGGTCTACTCGCGGCCCTCTATCGCCCAGTGCTGGCTGGTGCCGGCGCTGGGGGATTTCAGTCGCCGCTACCCGGCCATCTCGCTGACCGTGCTGACCGGCAACGATAACGTCAATCTGCAGCGGGCGGGTATCGATCTGGCAATCTATTTTGATGACGCGCCGTCGTCGCAGCTAAGCCACCATTTTCTGATGGATGAGGCGATCGTGCCGGTATGTACGCCGTATTACGCCCGCCAGCTGCAGTTAACGTCAAATCCTGCCAGTCTGCGCCACTGTACGCTGCTTCACGATCGCCAGGCATGGAGCAATGATTCCGGCACCGATGAATGGTTCAGTTGGGCACAACAATTTGGGATTTAACTGCCGCAATCGTCGGGCATTGGCTTCGATCGTTCTGATTTAGCGGTGATTGCGGCGATGAATCATGTCGGGGTAGCGATGGGGCGTAAACGGCTGGTGCAGAAGCGGTTAGAGAGCGGCGAGCTTATCGCGCCGTTCGGCGATATGACGCTGAAATGCCATCAGCATTATTACGTGACCACCCTGCCGGGCCGCCAGTGGCCGAAAATCGACGCCTTTATCGAGTGGCTGCATAGCCTGACCTGAAAAAGAGCCGGGCTATCCCTCGGTGTTGTTAGGGAGGCCGGGTAAGGCGTGAGCCGCCACCCGGCAAAATGACGGCACTGCGCATGCGCGGGCCGGCAGACGACCAGTCCGGTAGCCCGGATAAGGCGTCAACCGCCATCCGGGGAACGGCCGCCGCGCTTATACCGGCTGCTGATGGTGGGTGAAGCGCGAGGCCAGCGGCAGCCAGCACAGCAGAATCAACAGGCCCATCAGCATCATCAGCAGGCCGAGGCTGCCCTGACCGGTTTGCGGCATCATCGCCGACAGCCAGGCCAGCACGCCGGAGCCGATATTCTGCAAGCCGCCCACCAGCGCCCCGGCGGTTCCGGCGAGGAACGGGAACGGCTCCATCGCGCCGCTGGTGGCCAGCGGGAACAACATCCCGGCGCCGAAGAAGAACAGCGCCGCAGGCACCAGCAGGGTCCAGACGGTCATGATGCCCAGCAGCCCTGGGATCCACATCATCAGACCCGCCAGCAGGCAGCAGATCACCGACTGCCACATCAGGGTCGGGAAACGCTTGTTCGGCCGGCCGGCAAACCACGCCCCGAAGAACGCCGCCGGGATCGGCAGAATAAACAGAATACTCACCGCCATGCTGCTCAGGCCGAGCACCGCGCCCATCAGCACCCCGGAGCAGGCTTCGAATACCGCAATCCCCGCCAGGCCGCCGATCAGCATCAGCAGATAGCAGTTAAAGGCGCCGGTGCCGAACAGCGTTTTGTAGCTGGCCAGAAGTTTGGTGCGCGGCGCCCCTTCCGGGCGCGTTTCCGGCATCCACTTCGCCATGCTGAAGGTCACCCCGGCGCACAGGACCAGCAGGAAAGCGTAGCAGGCGCGCCAGCTCCACAGGGTGTCGAGGATGCCGCCGAGCAGCGGCGCAATCAGCGGGCTGACCAGAATACCCATATTTAACAGGCTATTGGCATGACGCAGCTGAGCGCCTTCGTACAGGTCGCGGGGCAGGGTACGCGCCATCACGCCGCCAACCCCGGTGCCCATCCCCTGCATGGCGCTGGCGGCGATCAGCACCGGCAGGCTATGGGTGGTAATAGCTACCAGCGTCGCCAGCATAAAAATCGACATCCCGACGAGGATCACCGGGCGGCGACCGACGCGGTCAGAGAGCGGGCCGTAGAATAGCTGTGAAATACCGTAGGTCAGCAGGTAGGCCGCCATCACGCTTTGTACCGCCCCTTCGCGGACGTTCAGCGCGACCGCCATGTCGGCGATGGCCGGAATATAAATGGTCTGCGCCATCTGGCCGACGGCCACCAGCAGTACCAGCATCAACAACAAATTGAAGTTCTTATGCCGTTTCATGTCGATGAATACTTTGTGAGTAAAGAGAAATGAAGAATATGTGACTACCACATCCCGTAAACGATGGAGGAATCTACCATATTAAAATGACAGAACAACTGCAAAGTGCCGATTGTTGAGGGAATTCCAGGCAGATTATGTAAACAGGAACGGCAACTAATGTTGCCATCTCAGGCTACGCCAGGCGCAGGAGGATCGCCCCGGCGGCAATCCCGCAGGCGGCCACGATGCGCAGCGGCATCAGTTGCTCTTTCAGGACGATAAAGGCGATCAGCGCGCCGAAGAGAATGGAGGTTTCACGCAGCGCGGCGACCACCGCCAGCGGGGCCTGGGTCATCGCCCATAGCGCCAGGCCGTAGGAGCCCATGGTGCCGATCCCGCCGAGGATGCCTTTTTTCCAGTGCTGACGTAAATAACGACTGGCCTCACGCCGTCGCGCCACCATCGACCAGCACAGCAGGCAGAAGCCGTTCATAAAAAAGGTCCACAGGGTGTAGCCCAGCGCCGAGCCCGCCAGCCGGACGCCGGTGCCGTCCACCAGCGTATAACCGGCGATAAAGCAGGCGTTGATCAGCGCCAGCACGATGCCTTTGCGCGAGCTGGCGCGGCCGTTAAAGGCCATCGCCAGAATCGCCAGGCAGATGACGCCGATACCCAGCCAGGCCAGCGGCGACAGACGATCGCCGAGGAACAGCACGCTTATCGCCGCCACCAGCAGCGGCGCCGTGCCGCGCATCAGCGGATAGGTCTGGCTCATATCCGATACCTGGTAGGTCTTCGCCACCAGCACCGTATACACCACCTGTAACGCGCACGACGCCAGCAGATAGGGGGTGCTGACCAGCGCGGGCTGCGGGGCAAAGGGGAGCATCACCAGGGCGATCAGCGCGGCCGAGCCGCTGACGCCGATCGCCGCGTACATTTTATCGCCGCTGGCTTTGACGATAGCGTTCCAGCTGGCGTGCAGCAGGGCGGCGAACAGCAAAATGCAGAATACGGTGAGGGTCATCGCAGACAGGTTCAACAGTGAAGGTCACCGGAATGTAACACGCGCCCGCGCTGCCTGCCAGCGGGGGGTTAAAGCGAACAAAACAGGCGATGCGTCACCCGCGGTTCATCGTACACCGGGCGGAAACCAAGCCTTTCATAAAATGGCCAGGCCTGCGCCGGGGCATGGGTGTTGAGAAAGTCGAACCAGGCACTGGAGTGGGTGATAACCGAGACCAGCAGCTGCTGGCCGATGCCCCGGCGACGATAGCGTTCGCTGATGTAGAGGTGGCGAATGCGCCCGGCCCGCGGCTGCGGACTGAAGGGATCGCTATTGATGCCGCATACCCCTACCAGCTGGTGGTTGACGAAGGCGCCCAGCAGCGTTTCGCCCGGCGCGTTAAAGCGGTTTTTGCCGCTCTGCCAGTTTTCCGCCAGGCGGCGCAGCATATTGAAATGCTGTTCAAGGCTTTCAATTCGTAGCGCCGCGAACCCCGGGGCATCCGGCGTCGTGGCGGCAATTAACAGGGGTGGCATAGCATCCTCCATCAAGTCATCCCGGGACGCCCGGCGGGCGCCTGCAGGGGGGCGGTTTCCCGCCCCCCTCAGGTGCGACTTGAACCTGAATCAGCGGAACTGTTTCAGGACTGCATCAAGTAGTTGCAACACAGCAACCATGAGTTTCAGGATCAAAATAATAATATCCATTCCGCCCATACGCGCGTCTCCTGTGGTTAAGGAGCACAATAAGCTGACGTACCTTTCCGCTGCCCGTTGCCAGCTTATCCCTGCCTGTCGCCGGCGGCGTCTGCCCTGGCCGATAGTTCGTCCTTTCCATGAACGGCTTCCCGGCCCGCCGCCTGCAACGACAGGGGTGCGCAGCGCTGAGCCACGCGTTGCCGCGCGGGCCAGTGACTGCACGTTGTTGACGTAACACAGTGTGCTCTCTCGGGGTTAAGGCACTGACGGCACCACCCGTTTCAGCCAGGACTTCGTTGCGCCGGTCAAACTTGCGGCCCCCGAATGGCACAAAGTGAACACACCCAGTATAAATAAATACTGTATGTATGAACAGTATTTTTTGGACAAATCCGCCCCTCTCATCCATACTCTATGACAGAGAAAAACCGACCTTAAATTGCGCGAACTGCAGCGATCGCGTATACTTTTGGCGTTGACGTAATACAGTGTGCTTGCGGCTACCACCTGTAACCATGCTGATAAAAACCTCGCTCCGGCGGGGTTTTTTGTTTTCTGCCCTTTTGCGCCGAACTGTGATCTTTCGCGCAAATTTTCGTGGATGAAAATAAATCCATTGTGAAAACGTAAAACCTGTGTTTGTATAAATTCAGCTTATTTTTCGACACAACAGGTCCCTAATGAACGCAACCCTGATCGCTTCGACCCTACTAAAAACCGCGCCAGCCGCGGTGGTCGTCGTGTCTGTGGTGGTCGTCGTCGGCAATGCGCCGTAGGGTCCGGAACAACACGAATTCCAAACCCCGCCGGCGCAAACCGAGCGGGGTTTTTTGTTGGCGAGCCCCCCGGTAAAGTCGGCCCAGAAGAAAAGGACTGGAGCATGGCAAGTTCGGGCACCACATCAAACACAATGCGCTTTACCGGCGCGCAGCTGGTTGTTCATTTACTGGAGCGCCAGGGTATCACTATGGTCAGCGGCATTCCGGGCGGCTCCATCCTGCCTATCTACGATGCCTTAAGCCAGAGCACGCAGATCCGCCACATCCTGGCGCGCCATGAGCAGGGCGCGGGCTTTATCGCCCAGGGGATGGCGCGTACCGAAGGCAAGCCGGCGGTCTGTATGGCCTGCAGCGGCCCGGGGGCGACGAACCTGGTGACGGCGATCGCCGATGCCCGCCTGGATTCGATTCCGCTGGTCTGCATCACCGGCCAGGTACCGGCCTCGATGATCGGTACCGACGCCTTCCAGGAAGTGGACACCTACGGCATCTCTATCCCCATCACCAAACATAACTATCTGGTGCGCGACATTGCCGAGCTGCCGCAGGTGATCAGCGACGCCTTCCGTATTGCCCAGTCCGGGCGTCCCGGGCCGGTGTGGATAGACATTCCTAAAGACGTACAGTCGGCGACCATTGAGCTGGAAGCGCTGCCTGAGCCTGGCGAGCGCGCCCCGGCACCGGCATTCGCGCCTGAAAGCGTGCGTGAAGCGGCGGCAATGATCAACGCGGCGAAACGCCCGGTACTGTATCTGGGCGGCGGGGTGATTAACGCGCCGCAGGCGATCCGTGAGCTGGCGGAAAAAGCCAACCTGCCGACCACCATGACCTTAATGGCGCTGGGCATGCTGCCGAAGGCGCACCCGCTGTCGCTGGGGATGCTGGGGATGCACGGCGCGCGCAGCACCAACTTCATTCTGCAGGAGGCGGATTTACTGATTGTTTTAGGCGCCCGTTTTGATGACCGGGCGATTGGCAAGACCGAGCAGTTCTGCCCGAACGCGAAGATTATCCACGTCGATATCGACCGCGCCGAACTGGGCAAAATTAAGCAACCGCACGTGGCGATTCAGGGCGATGTGGCGGAAGTCTTAGCCCAGCTGAACCCGCAGATTGAGGCGCAGCCGCGCGAGGAATGGCGCCAGCTGGTGGCCGACTTGCAGCGCGAATTCCCCTGCGCCATCCCGCAGGAAAGCGACCCGCTCTCCCATTACGGCCTGATTAACGCCGTGGCCGCCTGCGTGGATGATGAAGCGATCATCACTACCGACGTTGGCCAGCACCAGATGTGGACGGCGCAGGCCTACCCGCTCAATCGTCCGCGCCAGTGGCTGACCTCCGGCGGCCTCGGCACCATGGGCTTCGGCCTGCCGGCGGCCATCGGTGCGGCGCTGGCGAGTCCGCAGCGCAAGGTTATCTGCTTCTCCGGCGACGGCAGCCTGATGATGAATATTCAGGAGATGGCCACCGCCGCCGAAAATCAGCTGGATGTCAAAATTATTCTGCTGAACAACGAAGCGCTGGGGCTGGTGCATCAGCAGCAGAGCCTGTTCTATCAGCAGGGCGTTTTTGCCGCCACCTATCCGGGGATGATTAACTTTATGCAGATTGCCGCCGGTTTTGGCCTGCAAACCTGTGATTTAAATAATGAAGTCGATCCGCAGGCGGCGCTGCAGGCGATCATCGACCGTCCGGGGCCGGCGCTGATCCACGTGCGCATCGACGCACAGCAGAAAGTGTATCCGATGGTACCGCCGGGTGCGGCCAATACTGAAATGGTGGGGGAATAAGCCATGCAAAAACAATGTGATAACGTCATTCTGGAACTCACCGTCCGCAACCATCCCGGCGTCATGACCCACGTGTGCGGACTTTTTGCCCGTCGCGCGTTTAACGTCGAAGGCATTCTCTGTCTGCCAATTCAGGGCAGCGAACACAGCCGCATCTGGCTGCTGGTAAATGATGACCAGCGACTGGGGCAGATGATTAGCCAGATTGAAAAGCTGGAAGATGTCACCAAAGTGGCGCGTAACCAGTCCGATCCCACCATGTTTAACAAAATTGCGGTGTTCTTCGAATAGCGCTCAAGGCTTGAACAGCCACGCGCTTATCGCTAAGGTAAGCGCCTTTACCGGATGACGCTGCGCTTATCCGGCCTACAGGCAGTGAATCCGTAGGCCGGATAAGGCGTTTACGCCGCCATCCGGCGTTTTCAGGCACCAGGACACACCATGACCACCATCGCCCTTATTGACGATCATTTGATTGTCCGCTCCGGCTTTGCTCAGCTGCTGGGGCTGGAAGCTGATTTTCAGGTTGTCGCCGAATTTGGTAGCGGCCGCGAGGCGCTGACGGGGCTACCGGGGCGCGGCGTGCAGGTCTGTATCTGCGATATCTCCATGCCGGATATTTCCGGGCTGGAGCTGCTCAGCCAGCTGCCGAAGGGGATGGCGACCATCATGCTGTCGGTGCACGACAGCCCGGCGCTGATCGAGCAGGCGCTGAACGCCGGCGCGCGCGGCTTCCTGTCGAAACGCTGCAGCCCCGATGAACTTATCGCCGCGGTACGCACGGTGGCGGCGGGCGGTTGCTATCTCACGCCGGATATCGCCATGAAGCTGGCCGCCGGGCGCCAGGATCCGCTCACCAAACGCGAGCGTCAGGTGGCGGAAAAGCTGGCGCAGGGCATGGCGGTGAAAGAGATTGCCGCCGAGCTCGGTCTGTCGCCGAAAACCGTCCACGTACACCGCGCCAACCTGCTGGAAAAGCTGGGCGTCAGCAACGACGTTGAGCTGGCGCGCCGCATGTTCGATAGCTGGCAATGAAGGCCGTCGTCTCACGATTGCTGTCGGTCATCGGCTGCGCCTTTATCTTCGCGGCCGCCTGGTTCTGCCTGTGGAGCATCAGTCTGCATCTGGTGGAACGCGCGGATTTAGCGGTGCTGCTGTTTCCCTTTGGCCTGCGGCTGGGGTTAATGCTGCAATGCCCCCGCGGCTACTGGCCAGTGCTGCTGGGAACCGAGTGGCTGCTTATCTCATGGCTGGCGCAGGAGGTGGCGCTGGCGCACCCGATAATTTTGATGACCGGAAGCCTGCTGACTCTGCTGCCGGTGGCGTTGATCTCGCGCTACCGGCAGCAGCGCGACTGGCTGACGCTGCTGCGTCAGGGCGGGGCGTTAATGGCCGCCGCGCTGCTGCAATCGCTGCCGTGGCTGGCGGAGGGGGACGAGGGGCTTAACGCCCTGCTGTTGACGCTGACCGGCGGCCTGACGCTGGCGCCGACCTGCCTGGTTTTCTGGCACTATCTTACCAGCACCGTCTGGCGGCCGCTGGGGCCGGCGCTGGTGGCGCAGCCGGTTAACTGGCGCGGGCGGCATCTGATCTGGTATCTGCTGTTATTCACCATTAGCCTGTGGCTGCAGCTTGGCCTGCCCGCCGAGCTCTCCCGCTTTACCCCGTTTTGTCTGGCGCTGCCGATTATCGCCCTCGCCTGGCACTACGGCTGGCAGGGCGCGCTGATCGCCACCCTGATGAACGCTATCGCCTTGATTGCCAGCCAGACCTGGCACGATCACCCGGTCGATTTATTGCTTTCCCTGCTGGCACAGAGCCTCACCGGGCTGCTGTTGGGGGCGGGGATCCAGCGGTTACGCGAGCTGAACCAGTCATTACAAAGCGAGCTGGCGCGTAATCGTCGGCTGGCGGAACGCCTGCTGGAGACCGAAGAGAGCGTGCGGCGAGACGTCGCCCGCGAGCTCCATGATGATATCGGCCAGACCATCACCGCGATCCGCACCCAGGCCGGGATCGTACAGCGGCTGGCGCCGGACAATGCCAGCGTGCGCCAGAGCGGTCAGCTGATAGAACAGCTGTCGCTGGGAGTTTACGACTCGGTGCGTAGACTGCTAGGCCGTCTGCGTCCGCGTCAGCTCGACGACCTGCCGCTGGAGCAGGCGGTACGTTCGTTGATGCGCGAGATGGAGCTGGAGGACCGCGGCATTGTCAGCCATCTCGACTGGCGGATTAACGAGGCGGGACTGAGCGAGAACCAGCGCGTGACGCTGTTTCGCGTTTGCCAGGAGGGGCTGAATAATATCGTCAAGCACGCCAGCGCCAGCGCTGTCACTCTGCAGGGCTGGCAGCAGGATGAGCGACTAATGCTGGTGCTGGAAGATGACGGTTGCGGCCTGCCGCCGGGGTCGAATCTGCAGGGGTTCGGCCTGACCGGCATGCGCGAGCGCGTGACCGCCCTGGGCGGCACACTGACGATCTCCTGCACCCATGGTACCCGGGTGTGCGTCAATCTACCGCTGCGTTACGCCTGAGAGGATCGCCGATGTTCGCCTTTTTAAAAGCCCCGCCGGACGCTGCGCCGATTAGCGATAAACGCGAGCTTGATGCGCGTTATCGCTACTGGCGTCGCCATATCCTGTTGACCATCTGGCTGGGCTACGCGCTGTTCTATTTCACCCGCAAAAGCTTTAACGCCGCGGTCCCGGAAATTCTTGCCAGCAACGTCCTGACCCGCAGCGATATTGGCCTGCTGGCCACGCTGTTCTATATCACCTACGGGCTGTCGAAATTTTTCTCCGGTATCGTCAGCGACCGCTCCGACGCCCGCTATTTTATGGGGCTGGGGCTTATCGCCACCGGGGTGGTGAATATTCTGTTCGGTTTTTCTTCCTCACTATGGGCTTTCGCGCTGCTATGGGCGCTGAATGCCTTCTTCCAGGGCTGGGGCTCGCCGGTCTGCGCCCGACTGCTGACGGCCTGGTATTCGCGGACCGAGCGCGGCGGCTGGTGGGCGCTATGGAATACGGCGCATAACGTCGGCGGCGCGCTGATCCCGATGGTGGTGGGAGCGGCGGCGTTGCACTACGGCTGGCGTGCCGGGATGACCATTGCCGGCTGTCTGGCGATCCTCGCCGGACTGTATCTGTGCTGGCGGCTGCGCGATCGCCCGCAGGCGGTGGGGTTACCCGCCGTGGGCGACTGGCGTCACGATGCGCTGGAAATCGCCCAGCAGCAGGAAGGCGCTGGGATGTCTCGTAAAGCGATCCTGACTCGCTACGTGCTGGCCAATCCCTACATCTGGCTGCTGTCGTTGTGCTATGTGCTGGTGTACGTGGTGCGGGCGGCGATTAACGACTGGGGCAATCTGTATATGTCGGAGACGCTCGGCGTCGATCTGGTGACCGCTAACTCGGCGGTGACCATGTTTGAGCTGGGCGGTTTTATCGGCGCGCTGGTGGCGGGGTGGGGCTCGGATAAGCTGTTTAACGGCAACCGTGGGCCGATGAACCTGATTTTCGCCGCCGGAATTTTGCTGTCGGTTGGCGGCCTGTGGCTGATGCCGTTCGCCAGCTATGTCATGCAGGCGGCCTGCTTCTTCACTACCGGTTTCTTCGTTTTCGGCCCGCAGATGCTGATCGGCATGGCGGCGGCGGAATGTTCGCATAAAGAAGCCGCCGGGGCGGCAACCGGGTTTGTCGGCCTGTTCGCTTATCTTGGCGCCTCGCTTTCCGGCTGGCCGCTGGCGCAGGTGATGGATATCTGGCACTGGACCGGATTCTTCGTGGTGATTGCGATTGCCGCCGGCATTTCCGCGCTGCTGCTGCTGCCGTTTTTAAACGCGCAGGCGCCGCGTACCGCCAGCGAAGCGTGATGTAGCTCACCCTTTCGCCGCGAACGGGGCAAAACTAAGAAATTTTCCCGGTTTTACCTGGACGCCGTCTCAGGCCAGACGGCGCGCTGGTTTTTACAATGCCTGGTTATTACGCAGGCATAAAAAATCAGCTCAGGAGATACCCATGCTGGCCTTTCTGAATCAGGTGCGCAAGCCGACCCTGGATCTGCCGCTCGATGTGCGGCGCAAAATGTGGTTCAAACCTTTCATGCAGTCCTATCTGGTGGTCTTCATCGGCTACCTGACCATGTACCTGATCCGCAAGAACTTTAACATCGCGCAGAACGACATGATCTCCACCTACGGGTTGAGCATGACCCAGCTGGGGATGATTGGCCTGGGCTTCTCCATCACCTACGGCGTGGGCAAGACGCTGGTCTCTTATTATGCCGACGGCAAAAACACCAAGCAGTTCCTGCCGTTTATGCTGATCCTCTCCGCCATCTGTATGCTGGGCTTTAGCGCCAGCATGGGGGCGGGTTCTACCAGCCTGTTCCTGATGATCGCCTTCTATGCGCTGAGCGGTTTCTTCCAGAGCACCGGCGGCTCGTGCAGCTATTCCACCATCACCAAGTGGACGCCCAGACGCAAACGCGGCACTTTCCTCGGCTTCTGGAATATCTCCCACAACCTCGGCGGCGCGGGCGCGGCGGGCGTGGCGCTGTTTGGCGCCAACTATCTGTTCGACGGCCATGTGATCGGCATGTTTATCTTCCCGTCGATTATTGCGCTGATCGTTGGCTTTATCGGCCTGCGCTACGGTAGCGACTCTCCGGAATCCTACGGCCTCGGCACGGCGGAAGAGCTGTTTGGCGAAGCGATCAGCGAAGAGGACAAAGAGACCGAAGAAAATGCGATGACCAAGTGGCAGATCTTTGTTGAGTACGTGCTGAAAAACAAAGTGATCTGGCTGCTGTGCTTCTCCAACATCTTCCTCTACGTGGTGCGTATCGGTATCGATCAGTGGTCCACCGTGTACGCCTTCCAGGAGCTGAAGCTGTCGAAAGAGGTGGCGATTCAGGGCTTTACCCTGTTTGAGGTCGGCGCGCTGGTCGGCACGCTGCTGTGGGGCTGGCTGTCGGATCTGGCCAACGGCCGCCGCGCGCTGGTGGCCTGCATCGCGCTGGCGCTGATTATCGCCACCCTCGGGGTTTACCAACACGCCAGCAACCAGTACGTCTATCTGGCCTCGTTGTTTGCGCTGGGCTTCCTGGTGTTTGGTCCGCAGCTGTTGATCGGCGTCGCCGCCGTCGGTTTCGTACCGAAAAAAGCGATCGGCGCCGCCGATGGGATCAAGGGCACCTTCGCCTATCTGATCGGCGATAGCTTCGCCAAACTGGGTCTCGGGATGATCGCCGACGGCACCCCGGTCTTCGGCCTGACCGGCTGGGCCGGCACCTTTGCGGCGCTGGACGCCGCCGCCGTCGGCTGTATCTGCCTGATGGCCATCGTGGCTATCTTTGAAGAGCGTAAAATTCGCCGCGAGAAAAAGAACCGTATTTTGCAGACCGCCTGATTCACCAGGTATTTGGTAACCTTGCCCGGCCTTCGCGCCGGGCTTTTTTATCGTTCCTGCTGGCTGGTTTGCAGCAGCAGCTCCCGCAGCCACTGTTGAGCCGGGTCGCGATGATTGCGTTCGTGCCAGGCCATACTTTTGGTAAAACCGGGGATCGCCAGCGGCGGAGCAGCGATTTTCATGCCGCTGGCCATTTTCGCCAGCCTGCGTGGTACTACGGCAATCATTTCACTCACCGCCAGCACTTCCGGCAACACCAGAAAACTGCTGACCGACAATCCTACTCGCCGGGTCCGACCAAGCGCCGCCAGTGCGTCGTCGGTTACGCCGCGAAAGCTATCGCCCTGCCATGAAACCAGAACATGTTCCAGCGCACAGAAACGGTCTAGCGTTAGCGGCTGGTTGGCCTGTGGATGGTCTTCGCGCAGCAGACAGACATACTCTTCCTGATACAGCGCCCGGCTGTGCAATTCCGGCGGCGTATCGTGGGGCGTTAACAACGCAATATCCACTTCGCCGCGTTCGGTCTGAGCCAACAGCGTGGCCGGAGATTCGGGAATAATGCGCACGCGGATACCCGGCGCCATTGGCTTCAGCGCGGCGATAAATGGCACGATCACCGCTTTCAACGCATAATCCGTCGCGGCGATGGTCCAGGTGAAATCAGCCTCCAGCGGATCGAAAACGACCGGTTGTAGCAGGGTTTCAGCATCGGTCAGCAGTTGCTTTACCGGAGCCGCCAGCGCCTGGGCGCGCAGCGTCGGCACCATGCCGTGCGGGGCGCGGATAAACAGCGGGTCATTAAAGGCGTCGCGCAGGCGAGTGAGCATGCCGCTGACCGCCGGCTGGGTGAGTGCCAGCCGCGCTGCCGCCCGGGTGACGCTGCGCTCATCGAGCAACGCATCCAGGGCTTTCAGCAGGTTGAGATCGAGGTTTATGATATCAGATTTCATGATAGCCATCCGCAAACGCGATAAGTCACATTATGGTACGTCCGGCAGTCGACAGCAGGCAAATTCCCATTATGATAGTGAGGCCGCGATTGGATGAGAGGATGCATGATCTGGATAGGACTGGCCACCCTGGTAGTGGTGTTTGTTGTGGGATTTCGGGTGCTTACCTCTGATTCACGCCGCGCGATCCGCCGCCTGAGCGAACGCTTGGGCATCACGCCCGTCCCGCTGGAATCGATGATCGATCAGCTGGGAAAAGCCGCCGGTAATGAGTATTTGCGTTACCTGGAGCGGCCGAATGAAGCGCATCTGCAGAACGCCGCCCAGGTGCTGCTGATCTGGCAGGTTGCGATTGTCGACGCCAGCGAAAAAAACCTGCATTACTGGTATCGCCTGATGCAAAAAGCGCGTTTAGCGGCGCCGATTACCGACGCGCAAATCCGTCTGGCGCAAGGATTTCTGCGCGAGCTGGACCCGGATGTGAGCGATTTGCATAACCTACAGCAGCGCTATAACGATCTGTTTCTCCCGGAAGACGGCGTGCACTGGTTGCACTGATATCACGGCTGCTTATGAACATTATCAAGGATGCTGATTCGATTTATATCACTCTCCGGCGCATGATTAACCTCGTTAAAACAATCGTTCACGAGGTTAATCATGAAACAGTCTCTACAGCAAAGCGCAATCGTCTGGCCGGAAGAGTATCTGCCGGGCACCACCGACAATTTTGCCTCCAATGAAATTATCGTCAGCGGCCTGACGGTAGCTCAGATTTGGGCGCAGCTCGATGACACCACGCTGTGGCCGGGCTATTACAGTAACGTTGCCGATATCCATTTCCATGACGGCAGCGGCCCGACCCTCAGCGCCAACGCCCGCTTCAGCTTCAGCACCTTCGGCTTCCCGATTGAGGCGCAGATTACCGAATATGTTCCTCCCGTTGCCGGACAGGCGGCGCGCGTAGCCTGGCACGGTTGGGCGGAGGGGGATGCAACAACGCGTCTTGATGTGATCCACGCGTGGCTGTTTGAAGATTTGCCCGGCGGACGCGTGCGCATCCTCACCCAGGAGTCGCAAAAGGGCGTTCCGGCGCAGGAACTGGCGCGTACGTTGCCCAATCCGATGATTAACGGTCACCAGGAATGGATTTGCGGGCTGGTGAAATCGGCTCGCGGCGAGTAAATCCGAGTGCCGGATGGCGGCTGCGCCTTATCCGGCCTACGGTTTCCGCACTCGTCACTTGCAGGCCGGATAAGCGTAAGCGCCATCCGGCAGGATAACTACAGTAGGATTTTCAGGCCGTGTTTTTGTACGACGCTAAGCAATTTTAATGACATTCCGCTCGGTCGTTTAGCGCCAGTCTCCCATTTTTGCACGGTAGACACGCTGGTATTCAGATAACGAGCGAACACGGGTTGGCTAACATTGAGTTGTTCACGTAGCGCTTTAATTTCAATGGGTTGAAGTGCGGCTACGCTACCGAGACATGATTCATCAAAATGGCGCATTGTTTCCTGTGGGATTGCGCCAACGCTGAATAGCCCCGACGCAGCGCTATGGATCGCTTCGAAAGCCGGGCTTTTGTATTTATTTTTTGCTGTCATCGCAAATCTCCACCAGTTCTTTACTTTTAACTAAGACCGTCGTTTTCTCTTCAGAGAGATTGGCATAGTGTTTTGCTAACTCACGAAAACCCATTAACTCGCGATGGTTGATATTGGCCATATCCTGTTTGGCATATAGAAAGGTATAAAACCAATACTCTGCGCTTTTGGTAAGGATGATTGCGCGATCGCGATTCTTGTTGAGTCGCTTTTTATAAACCCCTCCTCCTAAATCAACCACTTTGCCCTGAAGCGCAGATTGAATTGCCTGATAGAGCTCGTCGTCGGAAATGCCATGAGAGCTAGCCTCTCTGGCGAACCATTTGGTTTTAAAGATACGCATTGCTGACATCCTGTCGTTAAAAGTATAGCACATAGTGCTATATTAAATTCTCCTGAGATTTGTTAAAGCGATAGCAAGCATCGTTTTTTTAAACATGCGAGCAGCTACGCATCCTCTTATGAAAAGCGAGAATAGTTGCGAAAACGTTAAATGCGTCACAAACAAAATGTTACACTGCGCAGCTTTCCGCCACTTTCTTCGCAGGTCACTCATGAGTCATTCAAATGAAACCAAACCCCATGCACGCGAGCTGGCGCGACCAAACTGGTCGGCGGTCTTCGCGGTTGCTTTCTGCGTCGCCTGCCTGATTACAGTTGAGTTTTTGCCGGTCAGCCTGCTGACGCCGATGGCGCTGGATTTAGGCATCTCCGAAGGGATGGCCGGGCAGTCGGTGACGACGACGGCATTCGTCGCGATGTTTTCCAGCCTGTTTATCACCACGGTGATAGGTAAAACCGATCGCCGCTACGTGGTTATCCTGTTTTCGCTGCTGCTGACCCTTTCCTGCCTGCTGGTATCTTTCGCTGATAGCTTCACCCTGCTACTGCTGGGGCGCGCCTGTCTGGGCCTGGCGCTCGGCGGTTTCTGGGCGATGTCGGCATCGCTGACCATGCGTCTGGTGCCGATGCGCGTGGTGCCGAAAGCGCTATCGATTATTTTCGGCGCGGTATCGATCGCGCTGGTAATTGCTGCCCCATTGGGCAGTTTCCTTGGCGGGCTTATCGGCTGGCGCAACGTCTTTAACGGCGCGGCGGTGATGGGCGTGCTGTGTACGCTCTGGGTGCTGAAAGCGCTGCCGTCGCTGCCCGGTGAATCGGCTTCTCAGCAGCAAAATATGTTTGGTCTGCTGAAGCGTCCGGGGGTGATGGCCGGAATGTGCGCCATTTTCATGGCTTTTGCCGGACAGTTCGCCTTCTTTACCTATATTCGCCCGGTGTACATGACCCTCGCCGGGTTTGATGTCGACGGCCTGACGCTGGTGCTGCTGAGCTTTGGTATCGCCAGCTTTATCGGTACCTCGCTCTCCTCGGTGCTGCTCAAGCGTTCGGTAAAAGCGGCGCTGGCGATCGCGCCGCTGGTGCTGACCGCCTGCGCGGTGGCGCTGGTGCTGTGGGGAGAGAGCAAAATCATCGCCTCGACGGTGGCGATTATCTGGGGCTTCGCGTTTGCGCTGATCCCGGTGGGGTGGTCAACGTGGATCACCCGTTCCCTCTCCGATCAGGCGGAAAAAGCCGGGTCGATTCAGGTGGCGGTGATCCAGCTGGCCAACACCTGCGGCGCCGCGGTCGGCGGCATTGCGCTTGACCACTTAGGGCTGCTGTCGCCGCTGGTGTTGTCAGGGATATTGATGCTGTTTACCGGCCTGCTGGTGGCGGCCAAAGTGAAGGTGAATTCACCCGCTTAAGGCCGCTCGCCTTTTGCCAGCCGGGCATTGATGTCGGCAATCACTTCCGGCAGGTCCGCCAGGGTATCAACCACATAATGCGCCCCGGCGGCATACAGTTTGCCTGCCGCCCGCTCGCGGCGGGTGGCGATTTCCGCTTTCGACATCGCCTGGTACTCCTCCCAGGTTGCGCCGAATTCGTTACCGGACACCGCCAGCCCGACGCTCCACATCCCGGCATGTAACCCTTCGCTGATGCCCGGCGCGGCGTCGTCGACCTTCACGCAGTGGGCCACATCGTCTATGCCCAGGGTAATCACGTTCTGCAGCGCCATCCACGGGCCCGGACGACCGCCGGCGGCAAGGTCATCGGTGGCGACCCAGTGGTCCGGGGCGTAGCCCTGGGCGGCGGCGGCCGGTACCAGCTTTTCCATCACCGGGCGCGGATAACCCGAGCAGGAGCCGATCTTCAGGCCCTCGGCGCGAAACGTGGCGATGGTGTCGACCACGCCGGCTATTGGTGCGGAAAAATCGACAACCTTAGCGATTTGCAGCGGCATAAACGCGGCGTAGATCGCATCGATATCCGCGGCCGTCATCGCGCGGCCGAATTTGGCCTGCCAGCGGCTGTCGACAGAAGGGAGTTTGCCCAGCGCCTCAATGTGCTGCCATTTGCCAAGCCCCATCGGCACGCGGGCCTCTTCAAGGGTTATCTCAATATCGAAGGCCTGGCGGAAGGCCTCGACGAAGATTTGCGTCGGGGCGAAAGAGCCGAAGTCTACGGTGGTGCCTGCCCAGTCAAGGATCAGTGCGCTAATACGGTTCATGGCGGTTCCTTATTGTTTCCAGTACATGGCGTTGTCGATAGCCGCCAGCAGGGCGGTGATATCGGCGTCGTAGACTTCGCCAATGTTGCCGATGCGGAAGCAGTCGCTTTGCGATACTTTGCCCGGATAGATAACGAAGCCCTGATCTTTCAGCTTCTGGTAGAAGGTGTGAAAGCGATACTGCGGCGCATCCGGTGAATAAAAGGCGGTAATGATCGGCGAGTGCAGGCTATCGTCGAGCAGCGGCCGGAAGCCGAGCGCGCGCATCCCGGCGACCAGCCGGCGCTGATTGTTGCGGTAGCGCTGATAGCGGGCGCTGACGCCGCCCTCCTGCGCCAGCTCTTTCAGCGCCTGGGCGAAGGCCAGCACGGTATGGGTCGGCGAGGTGAAGCGCCACTTGCCGTGGTTGTCCTCCATGCAGCGCCACTGGGCGTACAGATCCAGCGACAGCGAGCGCGAACGGCCTTTGCAGGCGGCCAGCTCCGCTTCGCGGGCAATCACGAAGGCAAAGCCCGGCACGCCCTGAATGCATTTGTTGGCGGAGCTTATCAGGTAATCAATATTCAGCGCGGCGATATCCAGTGGAATGCCGCCGAAGCTGCTCATCGCATCGACGATATAGCGTTTATCGTACCGTTTCGCCAGTTCGGCCACCTCTTCGATCGGATTCAGCATACCGGTGGTGGTTTCGCTGTGTACCATCGCGATATGGGTGATCGCCGGGTCGTTCTGCAGGATCTGTTCGATCGCGGCCGCGTCCGGACGGGAGACTTCGCCGCAGTCGTAAGGGTGGCAGGCGATGCCCATCAGCTGCGCCATCTCAATCATACGCGCGCCATAGGCGCCATTGCTGACGATCAACACTTTGCCCTGTTCGCCGATGACGCTGCCGAGCACCGCTTCGACCGCGTAGCTGCCGCTACCCTGCAGTAGCACCGCCGTATAACCGTCGGCCGGGGTAGCCAACTGCACTAGCTGCTGGCGAATGGTCTGTACCACGCCGAGATTGTAATCATCATCCCAGGTGCAGCTATCGAACAACATTGCCTCTTTCACCGTACGGGTGGTGGTTAACGGGCCGGGGGTCAGCAGCAGGTAATTTCGTGAAGTCATTTGTCTCACCATTTGGTCTATACCAGATTTATAGTTATCATGGAGACAAAGCCGGGACAGGGTCAAAGGAAATGTGGCGCTGCAACAAAAAATTCATCTGGCTATGTATAATGAGCGCACGAAAAGTGGCAGTGAGTAAACATGAAATCACCCTCTGGCGAGATGCCGCAATACCTGATGATTAAGGCGCAGCTGCAGGCGCGTATTCAAAACGGCGCCCTCAAAAGCGGCGACAAGCTGCCTTCCGAGCGCGAGCTGTGCGCGCTGTTCAACACGACGCGGATTACGGTGCGTGAGAGCCTGGCGCAGCTGGAGGCCAGCGGCGTGATTTACCGCGCCGACCGCCGCGGCTGGTTTGTGACGCCGGAGCGTCTGTGGCTGGATCCGACGCAAAATACCAACTTCCACAAGCTGTGTCTCGAACAGGGGCGCGAACCGAAAACGGTGCTGCTTGATGGCCGCCTGGCTGCCGTGCCGCTGGATGTGATGGCGCCTCTGGCGCTGCAGCCCTTCGATCAGGTCTACCTGCTGACCCGGCTGCGCTATGCCGACGGGCGGCCGGTATGCTACTGCGAAAACCACTGTCTGCCCGCGCGGGTGCCTGAGCTGCTGCGCCACGATCTCAACGGCAGTCTGACCGAGATTTATCAAACTCACTACGACCTGATCTATACCAGTATGCATCTGTCGTTTTATCCCACCTCAATGCCGCCGCAGGCCGCCGAGGCGCTGGGGGTGATGGAGGGGCGCCCGGCGCTGCTGTTGCGCAGGCTGAATTACGATCAGCACGGGCGTATTCTCGATTACGATATTGAATACTGGCGGCATGATAGCCTGCGGATCGAAGTCGATACCCATTGATTTTATTAGTTAAATTTTTTGATCTCCCCGGTGGCGCTAGCGCGTGCCGGGGCTACGCATCCCGTTCGTTTTAACTCCTTCGACACACTTTTTTCATCGTTTTGTCATATACCCCCGGTAGCGTGAAGCTAAATCTGGTCTACACCAGAATAACTGACTATTCGATGAGGCTTACACGATGAAACTCTCCCGATTTGCTCTGCTGTCCCTGTTCGCGCTGACCAGCTCTCCGGTTTGGGCGGACGGCGTCGTCACGGTTTACTCCGCCGACGGCCTGCATGACGGCGATAACAGCTGGTATCAGAGCCAGTTCGCTGCCTTCACCAAAGCGACGGGCATCAAAGTGCAGTATGTGGAAGGCGGCTCCGGCGCGATCGTCGAGCGTCTGGCCAAGGAGCGCACCAATCCACAGGCTGACGTGTTGGTCACGGTGCCGCCGTTTATCCAGCGCGCCGCGAAAGAGCAGCTGCTGGCAACCTTTACCCCGCAAGGTAGCGCGCAGATCCCCGGCGCTAACGACCGCTACGCGCCGCTGGTGAATAACTATCTGACCTTCATCTATAACAGTCAGTTGCTGAAAAGCGCGCCGGCCAGCTGGCAGGATCTGCTGGATAGCCGCTACAAGAACAAGTTGCAGTACTCCACGCCGGGGCAGGCGGGCGACGGTACCGCGGTGATGCTGCAGGCGTTCCACAGCCTCGGCGGTAAAGACGCCGGCTTCGAGTATCTGGGCAAGCTGCAGGCCAATAACGTTGGCCCATCGGCCTCGACCGGTAAGCTGACTGCGCTGGTCAATAAAGGCGAGCTGTACGTCGCCAACGGCGATTTGCAGATGAACCTGTCGCAGATGGCGCGTAACCCGAACGTTAAAATTTTCTGGCCGGCGGATGATAAAGGCGAGCGCAGCGCGCTGGCGCTGCCCTACACCATCGGGTTGGTACAGAACGGACCGAACAGCGAAAACGGCAAGAAGCTGATCAATTTCCTGCTGGATAAACCGGCGCAATCCAGCGTCAGCGCGCGCTCCTGGGGCCTGCCGGTACGCAGCGATGTAGCGCCGGATGATGCTAACTTTAAGGCGGCGAAAGCGGCGCTCGACGGCGTGAAGAGCTGGGAACCTAACTGGGACGATGTCGCGGTATCGCTGTCGGCTGACATTGCCCGCTGGCATAAAGTGACCGATAGCGAGTAAGCCTGATGTTGATGAAAACCACCGTCACTTCTTCCCCGTCGCTGGCGGGGACGTCCGGGATCACCCTGGACTCGCTGCGCGTTTCATACCACGGCAACGTGGTCTTAAAACCGCTGTCATTGACCATTGAGCCCGGTGAGGTGCTGGCGCTGATTGGCCCTTCCGGTTCCGGGAAAACCACGGTGCTGCGGGCGATTGCCGGTTTTGTGCAACCGGCTGGCGGGCGGATCCTGATCGGCGATACTGACGTCACACAGCTGCCGCCGTACAAACGCGGGCTGGCGATGGTGGTGCAGAACTACGCGCTGTTTCCGCATATGAAGGTGGAAGATAACGTTGCTTTCGGCCTGCGGGCGCAGAAGCAGCCCAGGGGGCTTATCGCCGAGCGGGTGACCGAAGCCTTAAAAATCGTCGGCATGGCGGATTACGCCACCCGCTACCCGCATCAGCTTTCCGGCGGCCAGCAGCAGCGCGTGGCGATAGCCCGCGCGATTGCCGTGCGTCCTCGGGTGCTGTTGCTTGATGAACCGCTGTCGGCGCTGGATGCGCAAATTCGCCATAACATGGTGGAAGAGATTGCCCGCCTGCATCGCGAACTACCGGAGCTCACCATCCTCTACGTCACCCACGATCAGACCGAAGCGCTGACCCTGGCGGACAAAATCGGCATTATGAAAGACGGGTCGCTGATCGCCCACGGTGAAACGCACGAGCTGTACCACTATCCGCCGAACCGCTTTAGCGCGGAATTCCTCGGCCGCGCCAATATTCTGCAGGCGACGGCGCTGAAAGACAGCCCCGAGCCGGGGCTGGTTAGCGTAAGCTGCGGCGGCGGCCTGATTAACGCCTTCAGCCGGGGCGGCCTGCATGGCAACAACAAGCTGTTATGCATTCGCCCGCAGCACATGAGCCTGGCGCCGCGATCGGCAACCAGTAATCGCCTCAACGCCACCCTGACGTCGGTGCACTGGCAGGGCGATCTGACGCATCTGCTGTGCGATGTTGCCGGCGAAGCGGTGCGGATTGTGATGACCCACGTGAACCCGCTGCCGCGCGCGGGGGACAAGCTGGCGCTCTACTTCGAACCTGGCGATGCGGTTCTGATCGAGGTGCAATGATGGCGCAAACCCTCACGCTTGCGCGTCCGGCGCGAAATTTACGGCCTTACCTGTGGCTGGCATTGCCGCTGCTGGTGCTGGCGACGCTATTTTTCTATCCGCTACTGCTGATCGCCGAACAGGCATTACGTGACGCCAGCGGCAACCTGAGCCTCGAGACTTTCTGGCAGGTGATCGACTCAAAACGCTTTATTGGCGCGCTGCTCAATACCTTACAGATTGCGGTGTTCGCTACCCTTGGCTGTCTGGTGCTCGGCAGCGTGCTGGCGCTGATTCTGGTGTTTATTCCGTTCCCCGGCAGCCAACTGGTGGGCCGGGTCATTGATACTTTTATTGCGCTGCCGACCTTTCTTATCACTCTCGCATTCACCTTTATTTACGGCTCGGCGGGGCTGCTCAACGGCACCCTGATGGCGCTGTTTGCTTTTGAACTGCCGCCGGTAGACTTCCTCTATTCGATTAACGGCGTGATTCTGGCGGAGATTACCGTCTTTACGCCGCTGGTGATGCGCCCGCTGATGGCGGGACTGCGGCAGATAGATAAGAGCCAGCTGGAAGCGGCGAGTATTCTCGGCGCTCATCCGTTACGGGTGATTACCCACGTTATCTTCCCGGCGGCGCTCCCGGCGCTGATGGCGGGCGGCAGCCTGTGCCTGCTATTGACCACTAACGAGTTCGGGATCGTGCTGTTTATTGGCGCCAAAGGGGTCAATACCCTGCCGATGATGGTCTACAGCAAGGCGATTCTGGAGTCGGATTACAGCGTGGCCTGCATGATTGCGCTGATCAATATTCTGCTGTCGCTGGGGCTGTTTATGCTCTATCGGCTGGCGGCGGCGCGCACTGGCGTAAGGAGTTAACGATGTTGATTTGGTCGCGTAAAGGCCGCGCGGCGGCGGGCGCGCTGGCGGTGACGCTTTTTGCCGGCGTTTTCCTGCTGCCGCTGGCGGTGATTTTACTCTCCAGCCTGAGTAAACAATGGAATGGCCTGCTGCCCACCGGCTTTACCTTTGCCCACTTTGTTAACGCCTTTCGCGGCGCGGCGTGGGATTCGCTGTTTTCGAGCCTGATGGTAGGCTTCTGCGCCAGCCTGCTGGCGCTGCTGTGCGGGATGTGGGCGGCGCTGGCGCTGCGCCAGTATGGCGCGACGCTACAGAAATATCTTGGCCTGGCGTTTTATCTGCCCAGCGCCATCCCCTCGGTTTCCGTCGGGCTGGGCATTCTGGTGGCGTTTAGCCAGGGGCCGCTGCAGATGAACGGCACCTTCTTTATCGTTCTGGCGGCGCACTTCGTGCTGATCTCCGCCTTTACCTTCAGCAACGTAACGACCGGGCTGGCGCGTATTTCCGCTGATATTGAAAACGTCGCCTCCAGCCTGGGCGCTTCGCCGTGGTATCGCCTGCGCCATGTGACACTGCCGCTGATGACGCCGTGGATGATCTCGGCGCTGGCGCTGAGCTTATCGCTGTCGATGGGAGAGCTAGGGGCGACGGTGATGATCTATCCGCCGGGCTGGACGACGCTGCCGGTGACCATTTTCAGCCTCACCGATCGCGGCAATATCGCCGATGGCTCGGCGCTGACCATTGTGCTGGTGGGCGTCACGCTGCTGTTGATGATGAAGCTTGAGCGTATCGCCCGCCGATTAAGCCAGAGATAAAGAATTGATGACGCCACCAGGGCACGGGTCTGACTGCCCGGCGGAGCTGTTTGGGGGGAAGGCGATTTTCTGTAGGCCGGATAAGGCATGTATGCCGCCATCCGGCACAGCCGCGGGTACAGCGCCTGACCGCCCGGCGGCGCTGCGCTTGCTGGGCCTACGGGGTGGGGTCCCGCAGGCTTCCTCAGGAACGTAGGCCGGATAAGGCATGTATGCCGCCATCCGGCACAACCGCGGGTACGGTGCCTGACCGCCCGGCGGCGCTGCGCTTGCGCGGGCCTGGGGGTGGAATCCCGCAGGCCTCCTCAGTCGTAGCCCGGCTAAGCGTAGCGCCAGCCGGGAACGCTCCTTCGACAACGCTATCGCATCAGAACCACGCCTCAAACATCCCGCCGACGTTCAGCGAAT
>ERZ773221.440-NODE-440-length-49116-cov-9.685759_pt1 | contig 49116 bp, 89 predicted proteins | sample MGYA00580994_ERZ773221 | MGnify/ENA primary metagenome ERZ773221 (study PRJEB29015, sample SAMEA2737758) | human gut metagenome | biome: human gut; feature: human-associated habitat; material: faeces | place: China | collected 2012 ... | reverse complement strand
CACCTCGTCCTTGGTAAGGATGAGGTCACCAGTTCAAATCTGGTTAGCAGCTCCATATTAAAAAGCCTTGTTTCTTTGGTAAATCCATTGAAACAAGGCTTTTTTGTTATTTTATACGGCTTTGAGCACTGCTGCACGAAGTTCTTGCAGCTCTCGCATAATGTCAGCCATAGGCGTTTTTTGCACTTCGTTAATGGGACTAAATGTGGGACTGAACAAGGCGGCTAATTGCTCACCTGCACGCTCGATCATATCCTCGCCGGTGTGAGTGTAAATCTTGGCGGTGATCTCTATAGATGCGTGTCCCATGAGTTTGCTTGCGACGTTGAGCGGTACGCCCGCGCGCTCTAAATCTGTGCAGAACGTGTGGCGCAGATCGTAGGGAACGATAGGCGGCAGCTGCTCGGCAATGGGTGAGATTTTCCCCGCCGCGATCAACTCACGTTCGGTATCATCCATAGCGGCGCGGAAACCCTGCCACATGGCACGCATGGACTTATCATCGTACAAGTGCCCGTTACGCGGAAAAACCAATTCACCGAACGAACCGGCTTTCGGCAGGACTGCGGCAAGCTGGGGGATGATCGGGATTTTGCGAACGCCTGCGTCTGACTTGGGGTATTTCTCGGCGCGGGTGTCCCGGTCGTATGCCTTGTTAACGGTAATCATACCGCCTGTAATATCGGCGTATGTCAGCACAAGGCTTTCCGCCGGACGCAAGCCACTATACAGCAGAGTAAGCACCCACGTCCCCGCAGGATGCGTCTTTGCAGTTTCCAGTAAAATAACACGTTCTCGGTCTGTAATGCTTCTGTGGCTCTTCTGCTTGCCAGTACGGGGCATTTTCAAATCTTCCGCAGGATTATTGACGCACAAGCCGTTCTGCTTGGCTGCGCGGAACATCTGCTCGATTGCCTGCTGCACCTTCTTTACGGTGTCCGGCGCACGTCCTTCCGCAGAGTTAAGCGCTTCCTGACAGTTCAGTGGACGCACTTTGCTTACGGGGATATCCCCAATGTAGGGATAGACGTAGTTCACAAGCCGTCCCTCGATCAGCCTGCGCGTGGATTCCTTCACGCCGGACTTGTAGGTTTCTACCCAGCGTTTCCCCCATTCCTTTACGGTAACACCGGCTTCAATGAGTTTACTTCCGGATTCGATCTCTGCGCGTTTTGCCCTGATTTTCTCGTTGAGTTCCTTTTCGGTTTTTGCTCTCAGGTCGTAGTGCTTTCCCATATACGTTCCGGTCTCACGGACAAAGCCGCGAGGGTCTTTTTTTCGACGTGGCATTGCATTTTCCTCCTATTTTCGATATAATAAGAGGGTAGAATTCCGTTGCACAAGATTTCTACCCCCGTATAACGTCCGCCGGTTGCCGCCGGTGGGCGTTTTTTATGCCCAAAATTGTTTTCCGCATTTCAAACAAGTGACGCGGACTTTTTTCGCGCCCTTGTTTCCGGCTACGGCACCGATCAATCCCAGACCCAGCGGCGCGGTCACGGCTGCGCCTACTACGGCCTTGCCGATGCCGAATCCCTTCTTATGCGCAGAAAGGGAAGTGGAGCCGCAACGCGGACAACGCGCTTGTGCGTTCATTTCTTTTTGCTGTAGTTTGTTCGCCTTTTTCAGTTCGGAAAGCTGCGCCTTTTGCAATTTAACCGAAGGGTCGTTCACTGCTTGCACTTTTATGATCTTCTCAATCGGTGCTTCAATCTGACGCTTCATGCGGATTGCATCCAGCATGCCGTATTCCTTCGGCTTTACGTTATCCTCGATATAGTCTAACGCTTTACCGATAGTGACAGAATCGTAATCGGTGCATTTGCGGAAGAATGCAGACATGCCGGTTCTGTCCTTGTAAACGCCGTAGATCGTGGAGAGGTCGATTAAATCGCCCTCTTTATCGTAATACTCGTGCGTTTCCTTTGGGGCAACAGTTTGTGCAGGTAGTTGTTCACCAGCCTTTGTTCCGCAGTTCGGGCAAAAATTTCCCTCGAATTCCGTGCCACAATTCGTGCAAAACATAATTCCACTTCCCTTTTATTTCTTATACTTCGGATTTCCGAGCATGATTTCAAGGAAATCCAATGCTTTTTCCTGCCCGTCCTCGGTAAGCTGATTGAATATTGCCGTCAGCCGAGATTGACGGGCGATTTTTTGTGTCTCATCATACTGCGCGAGATCGTGCAGCATGAATTCGATTGAGTGTTGCATACGCTCTAAGCCTTTTAGATTGGCTTCGAGCCATGCCTGCTTTTCCTGCTCGGTTGCCTGACCGGCTGCTACTTTCTGCTGTAGCTCCACCATTTCCGGTGCACTGTTTACACGGATTGAAGCATCTGCGGTCAACTCGTTCACATTTACGCCGAGTGCGTTTGCAAGCCGAGAAATAGTGTCTGGCGCAACTCGTTCGCTACCACGCCGCGTAATAGAATAAACTGTGTTATACGACAATTCAGCTTTTTTAGCAAGCTCTCGAAGCGAAATACCCTGCTTTTCTGCAAGTTTTTTTACTCTTTCTCCTACGGTCATAATATCCCCTCCGTGAATGCGTTTGCAAATTTATATTGACATACTGTTCAATCGCACATATAATTAAATTACGACATATGCAAACGCAAATAGCGAAAGGAGGATATATGCGTATTGATCGAGTAATCCTTGCCGCAACGATGGCAAAACGTTGTATGCGAGGAAAGGAACTTGCGACGCTTGCCGGTATTTCCGTTTCGAGTGTTTCCGGCATTCGCAACGGACGTAGCTGCTCGGTAGAGATGGCAAGCAAGATCGCAAGTGCTTTGAACGTACCCCTTAACGAACTTGTAGAAAAGGAGAATTAACCCATGGATAACAAAATCATTGCATTTACTAACCCTGAATTTGGCGAGGTTCGCACGCTGAACATTGAGAATGAACCGTGGTTCGTAGCGGCTGACGTTTGCAAGGCGCTTGACCTTGGCAACGCAAGCATGACACTTTCTCGTCTTGACGATGATGAAAAGGGTGTCAGTTTAATTGATACCCTTGGTGGCCTGCAGAACATGGTGACGGTAAACGAGCCCGGCCTGTACACTCTGGTTCTCGGCTCTCGCAAGCCGGAGGCCAAAGCGTTCAAGCGATGGATTACTCACGACGTTATTCCCTCTATCCGCAAGAACGGCGGCTACATTGCCGGGCAGGAAACCCTCAGCCCCGAAGAACTGATGGCAAAAGCCCTGCTTGTCGCTCAGAAAACCATTGAGGAAAAGGACAAGCTGCTTTCCCACGCTGCCGAACAGGCGAAGCTCGATGCACCGCTCGTCCATTTTGCAAAGGGCGTTACCGTGTCCAAAACGTCCATCCTGATTTTTGACTTTGCGAAGATTCTCCGTCAGAACGGCGCGGATATGGGCGGCAAGCGCTTCTTCGCATGGCTGCGTGAAAACGGCTACCTTGTCAAGCGCAATGGCAGTGATTACAATATGCCTACCCAGCGCAGCATGGAACTCGGTCTGTTCGAGATCAAAGAAACTGTGATTACCCACTCGGACGGTCACACCACCATCAGCCGCACGCCGAAGATTACCGGCAAGGGTCAGGTATACTTCTTCAACAAAATCCTCGGCACGAATATTCCGGAAGATATGGAGGGCTAACACAATGGATTTTTCGGGATATTGCCTTAGCCGCACACAAGAGGCTTTGCAGCTTGCGCAGAATTTGAGCGAATACATTCGCTCCTTGCCTCTGACCAATGAGCAGAACGATAAGCTTGTTAGCATGATGGCCGATTGCATGCAGAAGTTTGAAAGCGATGCGTTTGCTCTCGGCTTAAAAGCCGGAGTGCAGGCTGCAAAAGAATTACTGTAAGTAATCACACCACCTGAAAGGAGCTAATCACCGATGGAATACGGAAACGGACTTTGCGTCAAACGCGATAAAACGACGATCAAGAGCGTTGAAGCCCTATATCACTATATCAACACGTTGCCGCTTACTAAGCACCAGCGAGGCAAGGCTATCCGCCTTGCTGAAACAGCTTTGACCAATGCAGAGAACAACGGATACTTTGTCGGCTTTGATGCAGCCGGTTTTAGTGACCTTTCGAAAGCCGTCGCGCAGTTCTTGACGAAGAAACTGCGCGAGGCTGGAATCTCTCCAGAGAAGCAATAAGTCCTGTTTATTGGACTTTGCAACAAGGCTGTTTGCATCCTCTTGAAAATCGAACAAACGTTATTTAGTACCACTTTAAGGCCGTAACAAAACGTTACACCCTTTTTATTTCGCGTATCACTTCCACGGCAGAATAAACGGTTTTATAATCCGTCCTCCGTGGTAGTTTGGTTCCGGGTCTATTGGTTCTTCAATCGCTATTGTAGTATCTGGAATCGTAAAACCGAGACCGCTTAGTTCCTCTACCAGCTTTTGATATTTGGCGGAGTTCTGATTTTTTATACGAGTGAATCCGCTGAGAGATTTAGGACATAGGTCAGGAAGAAGATACCTTACACGGTAATATATACTGTGGTTTAACCTACGCTCTTTGTCGTGACGAATCCTGCGCTGCAATTCGTTGTATACTTCGATCTCGTCTTCGTCTCGATCATCAACAAACGGCCTCCAGCTTGTGTGAAGCATAGGCTGTTCTTCGCCTTTATAATAAATCCTATCTTGGTTTCTGTCGTCGAAAAAGACTATAGGGAATCGAACGAACGCGCCGTCTGGCTCTACATATCCGGTCTTTAGAATGAATTTCGGGAGCTTAGGGAAACGCCAATCATTTCCGTGCATGGTATACACACGCCCTTGATATTTGGCAGACACTGCACTTCTTCCGTTTTCCCATGGAATCAAAACAAGATCTGTGCCCATGGCCAGACAGTTGATTTTTACCTCATTGTAGATGCGGGTTCTGAGTGCAGCGCCAACCGAGATTTTATTTGAGTTTTCCTCGATTTTATGCTGCCACTCTAAGGCTTTGGAAAATCTTCCGATTTCCTCGTACCATTGCACGACGCGGTAGAAATCGTTTTCACTCCAACCGATGGGCGATTCAAACATGATTTCGGTTGCTTTCTCTATACATGCAAGTGCTAAGTCGTACTTTTCAATTTTCCACAGCCTGCTTGCATGCATCCTTAGAACATATTCCAACGAACCAGTGACACCTAAACCATCGTGCACCGATATTGAAGTGTCAAAAGTAGGAACCGGAATAGATTCAATGGACGAAATAGATGTTAAATCATGCGCTTCACCATCTACGGATATTCTTTCTGCATCGTAGATAATATCTCGATTGTCATAAAGAGCGCCAGCAGGTTTGGGAAAGATGAATGATATACGTCCATTGTAAAAGCAAACCTCGTAACTCATTTTGACACTCTCCCGTGTTGCATAAGTCCTGTTTATTGGACTTTACTTGTGATTAGAAAACTCGCCCTTGAATCGAACAAGTGTTCGATTTATAATATTGTCATAACTTGACGGACGGTTTTGCTTGATATTGCCTTATATTGGTAATACCATAGTATCAAGAAAGGCAGGGAACAAAACATGGAAAATAATAAATATCCAAACTATGAGGCATTCGCCGCCTATCTCAATACATTTGAAGAACCGGAAAAGATTTTATCCGGTCTGGTGGCGCTCTTGAAACCAAGTGAAAACTGCGTTGGCGATCGATCGGAGAAAGATTAAGTCCTCGTTAGACAAATCTTCGCCAGCAGGCATAATTCCAGCTGACACAAACACATCCATAATATGTTTTGCATTTATCTCTCTCGCTTTGGCTTCGGCCGGAGCGGGAGATTTTTTTATTTCTGGATTTTCAAACTTCTCCAGATCGTCAACAGTGAATCCGAGTGCATGAACAATGGTTTTCAAAGTCCCGTATTGTGGGTCTTTGGTTTGCCCAGCGAAGATTTTATTGAGCGTTCCTTTAGGTATTCCGCACTCATCGCTGATCTGTTGCAGTGTTTTACCACTTTTTTGCTTCATTATATCCAGCGCGTCTACCAGCATTTCAATTCCTCCTTTCTATGACTTCATTATATAACTATACGCATGCAGTGTCAATAAAGAAATTACCGAATTAGGTAAAAATATTTCCGATACACCATTGACAATTACCATATTCGGTGATATTATAATAACACAGATTACCGAATATGGTAACAGGAGGTGATTGTATGAGATTCATTGAAAAAGAAATGCCGCGATTCAACGTGACCTACTATGATATTCAGCAGGTTATGAATTGCAGCGAAAAGACGGTACGAAACAAGATGCAAGGCATCACGGATTTTACTTACAGCGAAGCCCGTGTTATCCGAGACAAACTGTTCCCCGGTATGAATATTGAGTATCTGTTTGACCGCCATGACAACGAGAGCGCATAAGCGGAGGTGAGAGCAATGGATCCGGTACTGATGTCGCTTAACATCGCAACGATGGTTATTCTGGCTGTGCTGATTGTGCTGATGCGCAAGTGGTACAAGCGGTAGGGTGCAGGTCTTTGTATACCTGCCATGACAACGATGCGACAGACAGGATAAAGGCAAGCACAGCGAGGATGGTAGTTATCCAATAATGGAAATTTTCTCGCCGTTCGAGCTTAGCGCGATGGGCGCGTTTCATTTCCCAATCGCGTAATTCAGCTTGTGTTTGCGCTTTGTTTTGCGGGTTAGTTGGACGAAACAATAAAAACAATCCTTTCTGAAATAGGGTGAGATCAATGAATGTAAAAAGAGTTTGTTCATCAGGTGATTTTGGCACGGCGCTTGCTGGGTTCGCTTTAGGATTCGGCGTTTGCACACTGCTTTGCAAGGTCTACGACGTGTATATAGACGCTGAAATCAGACGAGCGTTTCCCAAGCGAAGAGAAACCCGATGATATGCTGAATGCTCCTTTCCCGGCTATTATACCACGGTCAGGAAGGGGCGAACAAGTGGAGGTGATACCGATGTATATTCCACCTTTTGTTGCCGGAGTGCTAGCAACACTGGGCGTTGAAATGGCGCTGCTTATTGTGTGTGCGATGCTGCGTTGCGGCAACGAGGATGATGAGAGATAACACACCATCAACACACTAAGCAACAGACCGATAACAAACCATCAACACACCAATAACACACAGAAAGCGGAGGGTTGAACGAATGACAGCAACGGAATTAAGCAACCGCAGGCGCACGGTTGAAGGCCGTTTACGCACGTTTGCAGGGTGCGAATATATTACCACAAAACAGTTAAAAGACTGGTTTGGAGTTAGTTATCGTACCGTGCAGAGGTATTTAGATGGTGTTCCGCGTTTAACTGGCGGTCGCTATCATGTGGCCGATGTGGCTAACCGATTGGTGCAGGCGGAAGCGTCTGCGTAACACTCCAACAACAGACCATCAACACACAGATAACACACAATCAACACACCGATAACAGACCGATAACAAACCATCAACACACCGAGGCGTAAGAAAGAAAGTAACAAAGAAAGAAAAGAAGTATATATATATTCTCCCTACGGTCGAATATATATTAATTTAACTTTCTAAGAAAGAAAGAAAAGAATAACCCTCTCACTACGTTCGAGGGTTACAAGAAACCGTGAAAGGAGATTGCAACCAATGACCTACAAACACTGTGGCTGGATTGCAGGAATGTGTTTCCTCGGTGTCCTGCTCTCTGGTGGCATGACCGAGAACGGCCGCATTGACCTGTTCAGCGGTGCGGCTATCATGCTGGCGCTGCTGGCAGTCGGATTTGTAGCCGCAAGGGCAAGCATGTTGCTGTGTGCCTATGAACAGCAGAAGCATGAACGTTACGCGAGAATGCGCCACAATCGATTTTGAACTGCGGGCATGAAATTACACACATGACGTGAAGAAAAGCGAACAACGTCGATTCTGGCGCGAGAGAGGATATGATACGGACATGACAAACAGCAGAAAGAAAACGCTGACGGTTAAGGCGATGCAGACACGGGTCATCGGCAAGGCGATGAACGCTGCTAAGTATGGCTTGCAGATGCGCGAGAGCGCAAAGACGATCAGCATGAGAACGGAGGAACGAAAATGACAAAGCACGAATATTTCCGACAGTTTAGCTTGCCGGACTGGGACAAGCGAGAAGTCCCGCAGGGGTTAGGCTGGTACTTCACCCAGTACAACCCGGAAACCTGCGAGGGCGAGGGATGGTTCGGCGTCGAGGACAAGCCGGAGTATTCTTTCGAGGACAAAATCTTCGAGGGCGATGACGGCGAGCCGGTTCTCATGAGCCGTACTTGCGGCATCGGTGATGGTTGTTTCTGGACGGAGTGGAGGTGATGACATGATTGTAAAAATCAATGGCTCGGTGTTTGATACCGAGAGAGTGATGCGGTTTGCACCGCGACGCAAAGGCGGACTGGACTTTCGACCGGAGGACGTTTGCACACTGGCTGAACTGGAACAGCGCTGCGAGAAGATGGCAAAGCTGCCGCCTACACAGCAGATTAAGACCGTAGATCGCATGGGATGGCGGTTTGTGCTGCTGAAAGATATCTACGGCAACGCGTTCCCGCAGTGCTTTGCACCGCTGAGCGGTGAACTGGAATACATGCAGGGATGAGAAAAGCCGCTGACGGACGGCAATCCGAACAGCGGCAAAGAAAAATAGGTTTACGGTGATTATAGCACCGGAGAGGAGAAAAAGCAAGATGTTGAAGGAAACACTGCGCAAGCTGATGGACCTTAGCTTGGAGGAAAAGCCGGAAGGCAAGATCACCGAGGTGAAGATCGGTAACACTACCTGCTCGGTATGGGTCATGAGCAAAAGTGCAAACGGAACGTATCAGGTTGCCCGTCGCTTTTACCGCTACAAGAGCACCGAAGAAAACGTATGGTACGAGGGACTGAAAGAAGTACCCGAAGCCGAGGTTATCCGGGCGATGGAGGCGGTAAACAATGCGTGATACATTGACCGGATGCCCCGAGCGGGCGTTAGAGCCGCCGGAGAGGGCAGACCAGGAGCGGCTTAACCGGTTGCAGGATATGCGGGAAGCCGAGACTGCTATTGGCTTGTATCTGGAAGATTACACGGATTTGTTTCCGCAGGAAATCAAGAGCTTTCTCGATGATTTGAGAATGGCGGTTTGTGACTTTGAGCAGGAGGATGAAGAATGAGTGACAATCTGACGCTGTATAATGCGCTGCGCACAGTGCCGCAGACAGCCAAAAAGGAGATTCAGGCCGGAAAACTGAAAGGTTTTACCGACATTAACCCCATGTGGCGAATTAAGGCGCTGACGGAGCAATTCGGGCCGTGCGGCATGGGCTGGAAAACCGAGATTGTCAAACAGTGGCTTGAAACGCATGACGGCGTTGTGTGTGCATTCTGCAATATCAATCTGTTTGTCAAGGTGGAAGGCGAATGGTCTGACGCTATTCCGGGCACGGGCGGCAGTCAGTTTGTTTCGCAGACCAGAAACGGCCCGCAGGTATCAGACGAATGCTGGAAGATGGCATATACTGACGCTATCTCGGTTGCTGCAAAGATGCTCGGCGTTGGCGCAGATGTATACTGGAACGATGATAGCGTGCGAGAAGATCAGACTAAGTATTCTGGAGAAGCCGAGCGGGCAGGTACGGATAAGCTGATTAAACGCGATTGTCAGGCATTTGCGCACAGGCTACAACAGGTCTACGGCAATGACAAGGCACAAGAACACCTTATGCGACTTACCGGCTGCCATACTACGTCCGAGGTAACGTATGACGAATATCATTTTGCGCTTAAAAAAATCGAGCGGGAGCTGGCGCTGCAAAAGCCGCCAGAAGATGTGATTGGTGAGGTGGAAACAACCACCATTAAGAAGATTGCAAAAGCGCTGGGCGCAACCACGAAAAAGCAGTTTGAAGAAACCATCGGTTTTCCGCTGGATGATCTTCCGAAACTGAAAATGAATGATTTCGGCGCATTGATGGTAGAGCTGAACAAGAAGATGGACGATAAAGACCATCAGAAGGCAATGGAGGCTATGCCATGACGCATGAGTTTGATCATGCGCAGGTAATACACAACGATCTCGGAAATTGGTTGTGTATTCACATCAGCAATGCACCTATGGCACGAGTTGAGTGCGAAAAACTCAAAGATGGTAAGGTGTATACCGCCAAGATCGCGCCTAAGCAGGAAAGACGAGACCTTGACGCAAATGCGATGTACTGGGCGCTGTGCGGAAAACTGGCTAAGGCCATGAGTGAACCACCGGAGTGCATTTACAGACGACATATCAAAGATATTGGAAACTACGAAGTGCTGTGTATGCAGACACGGGCAGTAGCGAGTTTCGGTCAAAAGTGGACGAGCAACCATATTGGAAGATTTATTGAAACCAGAGTATCGAAAATCAACGGTTGCACAACAGTGCTTGCGTATTATGGTTCAAGCGATTTTGACAAGCGGCAAATGTCACAGTTGATTGACAACTGCATTCAGGATTGCAAAAACGCCGGAGTGGAAACCGCGTCACCAAGCCTGTTAAGCGAGTTGAAAGACGAGTGGGAGACCGGAAGAAAGGAACGCTGCGTATGAGGTTTACGACATACAAACGATTTGTACCAGCGGACTGGAAAATAGGCTATCGCTTCGCCTGCTGGGCACGAAATCACAGCGGATGGGCGAAGATGAAGAAGGACTACAGACGAAGGGCAAAGCGCAGGTTGGAACGCGCGGCGAGAAAGGACATGGAAGAATGAGACGGCAGACCAAGTTTACCGGCATTAGCCCGGCGGTATGGCGCGAATGCTGGGAGAGGGACGGCGGCATTTGCCGCCACTGCGGGAAAGGCGGCGTGTTACAGGCGGCGCATTACGTCAGCAGAGCACGCGGAGGCATGGGCATTCCGACGAATTTAGTCATGCTGTGCCCGGAGTGCCATCGGGAGATGGACCAGGGCGACGGCAAGGAAATCAAGCGGGAAATGCGGGAGTACCTGCAAAGCCTCTACCCACTGTGGGATGAGGAAAACCAGAAGTATACCAAGGAGACAGGGAGATGAAAGTTGATTTAGAAAAATATCGGGAATACATCGAGACCCGAATTGCAGAAGGCGCGAGCTTGCGAATGCTTGAGGACGAGATCGGAATTGAACGAAAAAAGCTCTCAAGAGAGATGAAAAAAGCAGGCATGCGTGTTCCCACGAGAATTGAGAGCGTGAAGTTTCTGTGGAAAAATCATAAACATCCGAACATCGGGAAAACGGGGAGCTTGTGTCCGTCATATGGACGCAAGATGTCAGACGAAACCAAACAGAAGCTGCGAGATGCGATGTCCGGGGATAAAAATTATCACTGGTCAGGAGGAAGGAAGAAACATTCGGGCGGATACATTCTCATATATCGGCCGAACAGCCATTTGGCGGATAAACATGGTTTTGTGCTGGAACACAGACTTGTTGCTGAGCAGAAATATGGAAGAAATCTAAAATCTTCTGATATTGTGCATCACATTGACGGAAATAAAACAAACAACAATCCGGAAAACATTGTTGTACTGACAAGGGCAGAGCATGCAAAACTGCACAACAATTTGAAAAATTACAACCAATGGAGGAATACAAGTGCTTAACAAGATTGTTTTACAAGGCAGATTGACTGATGATCTCGAATTACGGCACACGCAGTCGGGTACTGCTGTGTCAGGCGGAACGCTCGCAGTACAACGCAGCCGAAAGAATAACAACGGGGAATATCAGAGCGACTTTTGCTCTATCGTGTTGTGGGGCAAGCTGGCAGAGCACGCAAGCACATGGTTCCACAAGGGCGATATGTGCATTGTTTCCGGTCGTTTGGAAAGCCGCGACTGGCAGGACAAGAACGGCAATAAGCGTCGCTCGTGGGAAGTGCAGTGCGAGAGCATCGACTTCTGCGGCGGCAAGAGCGAGGGAAAGCCACAGAAGCAGGAAGAAAGCGATTTTATCTCAACGGATGAAGAATTCGACGAGCCGCCGTTTTAAGACAAGGTGAGGGACGATGAACGGGCACATTAAATTGCACCGTGCACTTACGGAGTGGGGATGGTACAAAGACCTTCCCACCTGCAAGCTATGGCTTCACGTCCTGCTGAGGGCCAATTACAAGGCTTGTGAGTGGCAGGGGATAGAAATACCGCGTGGTGCGTTCGCAACAAGCTATGCGGCGCTCTCGGCGGAAAGCGGATTGTCTGTGCAGCAGGTACGGACGGCGCTCGGTAAACTGAAAAAGACCGGCGAAATCACGGTGGAAACCAATCGGCACTACACCGTGATTACCGTCAGCAAGTATGACGAGTACCAAAGCTGCGAGCGGGACGAAGTGCCGGAACCGGCAAAATGTCCGCCGAAGCCTAAAGCACCAAAGCCAGAAAAGCCAAAAGAGCCGGACTGGACGGAACGGTTTAACGAACCGGTACGCTCAGCGGTCGAGGATTGGCTCAGATACAAAGCTGAACGCAGGGAAGGGTACAAGCCGACTGGACTGAAATCTCTGCTGACAGAGATCGAGAACCGCGTAAAGCAGCACGGCGAACAGGCAGTAGCCGAGGTTATACGGCTGAGTATGGCGAGCAACTGGAAAGGCATCATCTGGGACAGAATCGGAGACAAGCCGAAGAAAACCAAAACGGATGCGCCGATGTTTAACGGTGCGCCCGCCGCCAGTGACTGGGAAAGTGAGTGGGCGGCACGAGTGAAAGCAAGCAGAAGGTGAAAGATGAAATTTGTAATCAAAGGCCCGCTACCGGGACTGAATGAGCTGATTGAGGCGGAACGGCGCAACCGGTACTTAGGCGCACAACTGAAAAAGAAGTGCGAAACCGTTGTGATGCACGCGGCAAGACAGCTCGGCAACGTGGAGTTTGAAGAACCGGTGTACATGATTTATCGCTGGTACGAGAAAGACCGGCGGAGGGATAAAGATAATATTTGCGCGTTCGGGCGCAAGGTTATTCAGGATGCGCTTGTTAAAGCGCGGTATCTGAGTAACGACGGATGGAAGAATATCCGCGGGTTTGAGGATCACTTTGAGGTGGATGCGAAGAATCCGAGGATTGTAGTGGAAATTATAGGAGCGGATGAGGATGGTCAGTGAAGCAGTTTTGAGGGCCACAGTGGGGCGTATGAGACACCTCGGTGACATTACCAAAATAGACGGACACACAGCACCGTGGGTGGACTGCATTATCGGCGGTTCGCCGTGTCAGGATTTGAGCATTGCGGGCAAGCGTGCCGGTCTGGCAGGTGCTCGTTCCGGTTTATTCATGGAACAAATCAGAATTATCAAGGAGATGAGAGAAGCAAGTGGAGCAGCTTACCCTCGATTTATGGTCTGGGAAAACGTGCCCGGAGCATTCAGCAGCAACAAAGGGCAAGATTTCGCGGCTGTCCTCGAAGAAACAATCCGCATTGTCGAGCCGGAAGCCCCCGATATTGAAGTGCCTGACAAGGGATGGCCGACATGGGGAGGATACCGCGACGTGGACGGACGATGGAGTGTTGCTTGGCGAGTGCTTGACGCTCAATACTGGGGAGTGCCCCAACGTCGCCGTAGAATCGCGCTTGTCGCAGATTTTAGAGGCTGCACCGCTGCCGAAATACTGTTTGAGCGCAAAAGCCTGTTTGGGGATTTTGCGGAGAGCGGAACGGAGAGGGAAAGACCTGCCGGAGAAGCTGAAAGCGGCGTTGCTTACGCAGTCCGAATCCGAGGTGGATGCGACGGAGGCGGAAAAGGCGCTTTAATCCAGACGGAGAAAAACGGAACACTGGGAACTGGTAACGACCAGACGGTATTTTGTTTGCAAAACAAGGTATACGGTTTCAGTGCAAACGTTGGTGCAAAAGCACAAGGAATTGCATATGCAGAAGAACAAGCACCAACGTTGTCGGCATCTCGGCATGATGCAACTGTTTTTTGCCTACAAGGCAATGGAATCGATAGAGCTGACACTGCCGGTTGCAACGGCAAGGGATGGCGCGAAGACAAGAGTTATACGCTGAACACGGTTGATAGACCGGCAGTAGCGTATAGCTTTGACAGTCTGGCAAGCAACAGTATGAAGAGCAAAAATCCGCATAGCGGATGCAGAGAGGTCAAGATTGCAAAAACACTTGATACCACCAATCCTGACCCAAGCAAGAACCAAGGCGGAATTGCAATCGTGCAAAACGACACAGTATACGACATTCAGCATCGTTCCGAGGCAGTACGAATTTATGACGGTATCGCTCCAGCTTTGACAGCAAGGAGGGGAACTGGCGGTGGCAATGTGCCAATCACGCTTGAAGGAAAAGAGCAAACGAGCACGTTGTGCGCAAGGGATTATAAGGGTGTAGGACGCTGTGATACATTTGGGCGTGTCATCAACACTCCAGTTGTCCGCCGACTTACTCCGCTCGAATGCGAACGCCTGCAAGGCTACCCGGACGGCTGGACGGATATCGGAGAATGGGTAGACACCAAAGGAAAACGCCACAAGGAAAGCAGTGACGCGGCGCGGTACAAGGCACTCGGCAACTCTATCGCACTCCCGCCCTGGCGATTTGTGCTTTACCGGCTGTGTATGCAGCTCGGTCATGTCGGCACGATGGCAAGCCTGTTTGACGGTATCGGCGGATTTCCGCTTATCTGGGAGCAGATTAACGGAAAAGGCTCGTGCCTGTGGGCAAGCGAGATCGAAGAGTTTCCAATCGCCGTTACGAAACGGAGGTTTGGAGAGTGAGAACCTGCAAAACCTGCCGATGGTGTGCAGCGTTTGAGGGTGTCTGCTGCAACGGCGACAGCGAGCACCGGGCATATTTCCGGTTGGAAGATGAAACGTGTGAGGAATGGGAGGAACAGAATGACGCATGATTGCAGCGGTTGCGACTATATGAAGTCGCTTGAAGATAATTCCGGAAGAACGATATATTTCTGTATGTTTGATCAGAGTCCGTTCTATTCGGCGGAAACTGGAATTTGCGGCGGCTGTGAATTGGACGATTATGCAGAGGAAATTTATCGGAGAAGCGAGGAATGGGAGGAAAACGATGGATGATATTACGTACATGGATTGCTGGCTCTATATAGCGCCTTTAATTCCCATTAAGGCCGATACGTATTCGAAGGACGTGTATGTGATGACTTTTCGAGCGCTGAAAGAAGCGGAAGAAAGAAGGGTGAAGGAAAACGATGTGGAGTGAAAACTGTAATTGGGCAAACAGGACAAAGGAAATTTGCCCATTCTCGCTGGCAGACAAGGATAAAAGATTTTCTGCCGAGTGTGTGCACGAGAACTGCGCGTGGTATTCCACAGAACGCGGAGAATGCGCCGTAAAGGTTATTGCGACGAGATAGGAGGGAAACACCATGTACGATAGCTTTATTGAGATTTGGGAGGGTTAGGAATGGCTGAATATATTGAGCGTGAAGCAGCGGAAGATGCCGCCGGAGAAGCGTATCTAAAGGGGCTTAATCCGGTATGGGCTGTACGTGACGTTCCCACTGCAGATGTTGTGCCAGTGGTGCGGTGTAAGGAATGCAAGTATCTTGTTAACGCGGCGGTTAACGATAACGGTTTTCTCATTTGCGATATCAGCGATATGGAGATTACACCGAACGATTTTTGCAGCTACGGCGAGAGAAAGAACGGAGGTGCTAACAATGGCTGAACTGAAACCTTGCCCGTTCTGCGGGAGCAACAGAATCTCGGTGGAATACCTATATTTTAGACCTTATATCATTTGCGAGAAGTGTCACGCACAAATCCCTTGCTATAACACCCATCCAAAGGCAAAAGAAGCGTGGAACAGGAGGGCTGACAATGACTGAATTAAAACCTTGTCCGTTCTGCGGGGGAGAGGCATCCGCTTCTTGTGAACGCAAAGCGAACTATCTGTATATGGTGAGTATGCCTATTTTCACCATCGAATGTCGTGTCGGTTGTGAAAAATGCGGAATTTATTTTCGGCAGAACAGTGTAATTTCACGAGCAGAATATATAGCACCTGTTACCAACAGGGATAGATACGAAGAAGCTGCTGAAGCATGGAACAGGAGGGCGGACAATGGATCGAATTAACAATGAGGTATTTGACAGGCCAATTAAACCGGTGGCGGCGCGTGCCCTTATCGCAACGGTACGAGATATCGCACCGTATCTCACGATTGGTGAGTGTTGTTCGATTGTAGCGGTCGTGCAAAACGCTATTAAGCGTATGAAACTGGAGAATAAAAAAGAATGACCGAAGAACAAAAGAACTGTCCCTATTGCCGTACAGACGCAAAATGTTTAGGCGACTTTATAATTCACAGGAATTTTTATGACAATAGTTATGAATTAGTTGCTATGGCTGAATGTAGACCCAGCAAAATCAACTATTGTTTTATGTGCGGCCGTAAGCTATCACTAAAAGATGAGATGGAGGTAGAAGATGATGAATAAATGCGAGATTTGCGGCTCAAAGCTGAAACATGGCACCGGTAACGCAATCTGCATTACTGTATGCAGCATGATCAACCATTCGACGAGCATTTCCAATATGTCGTACTGCGACGATTGCTTTAAGCGCATTGTGTACAAGCCGCTGCGAGAACTGGATGACAAGGCGCGGATGAATATTGTGTTTGATGGAATCGAGGAGGCAGAATAATGAAATACCGCAAAAAGCCTGTTGTGGTTGAAGCTATCCGGTGGACAGGCAAGAACCAGACGGAAATCGACAAGTTTTGTGGAATGAATGTCGTGTGGAGTGAGAACAAGAAAATGTTCCTTGTTTTAACTCTTGAGGGAACTATGCAGGCATCTGCTGGCGACTACATCATCAAGGGTGTAAACGGCGAGTTCTACCCCTGCAAGCCGGATGTGTTCGCAAAGACATATGAGAGGGTGGAAGATAATGACGATTGATGAAGCTATCAAGGTTGTAGACGCGATTACGGAAAATGCATTTGAAATCTGGAAATTGAATACAACAGAGTTTCGGGAGTTCCACGCGATGTGCGCGGACGCGCTGCGGCTGATGAAGAGGACGATCTATAAACCGAAGGGCGAGAACGCTGCGCCGGACACATGGCAGGAGCGCATGAAGCGCGAGTACCACGAGACGAAGGAACGCTATGAAAAGCTGAATCGGCTACTTGTTAAGCACGCGGCGGGCACGCTTGATTTTACGCTGAAATGCCCTATCGAGCTGCTAAAAGCACAGCGTGAGCACATGTCTGACTATCTGTATACGTTGGAAATCCGTGCGGAGATTGAGGGAGTGAACCTGTATGATTGACCTGCACAAGCTGGACAAGTTCCGGCTGAAAGACAGAGAACGCGAGTTTTACGGATGCACCGGCGACAGCGGAAACGGTGTTTTCAAGGTGTATGTCGGCGGCAAGTCGTTCCGGGTGATCGCAAGCAACGGCATGGGATGGGAGCACGTTAGCGTTTCGCCCGGCTCTGCACAGCGCAAGTGCTGCCCGACGTGGGACGAGATGTGCGCGATTAAGGATATGTTTTTCGGCGAGGACGAGCGCGTTATGCAATTCCACCCGCCTAAGTCGGAGTATATAAACAACCATCCGTACTGCCTGCACCTGTGGAGACCGGTAGATACGGAGATTCCGCACCCGCCGATGATTTGTGTTTGAGGTGATACGGTGGATTTTGAAGAAATTGCGTTCCGCGTATTGATCGGAATGCTGTTGGTGTTTACAGGCTGCACGTTGGCAGCACTGGCGATTATGCTGCTTAAAGCAGCGTTAGGAGGATTCGCATGACGGCTAAGTACATCAAGATGGGCGTGGAGGAATGGTACACCGAGGTTTACAAGTGTATATCTTGCGGTGCGGATACGATGATGATGAACAACGAAAGGTATCGACAGCCGCGATTCTGCGCAAATTGCGGAGCGGCGTTTACGCAGGAGGAAAACGATGAACGCAGTAAGTGAAGACGTAAAGCTGCTCGTGGAAAAGGAACTGGAAGCTGCAAATGAGCGGTTCTCGCAGTTTCACTCGGAGCACGAGGGTTGGGCAGTAATGCAAGAAGAAGCCGAGGAACTGCAAGAAGAATGCGCCAGTATCGAGATGGCGATGGAGCAGCTCTGGCACCGTATCCGTGACGGTATCCCGACGGCGCAGCATGTGGCTCTCGTTGAACAGTACGCCGAAGCGGCGGCTTGCGAGGCAATTCAGGTGGCGGCGATGGCGAGAAAGTACCTTGATATGTTGGAGCGGATGGACGAGTGAAGCGGTATAGCGCGGAGATGCGACAGTATCTGGACGAGATGCGGCGGTATGAAAATTGGAGATACGGAAATGGCGAAGAAAAAGAAAGTCAACCCATACCGAATACCGGCGACGCAGGGTGACATAGAAAAAGCCAAACGAGACGCAACGAACACGGCGGTTGCGTCTACATGGGCAATTATGTTTAGCGTTCTACGAGATAAAGAAGGGTACGACTATGCCAAATTACGTCGGATATGGGATGAAACAAACTACCTCGCAGACAGTATCGCCCGAAAATACGTTAAAATCGACGATCTGATTGAAGAACTGCGGGAGAATGGAATAGCATTAGCATGAAAAAGAAAAGCGAATGCGCTGGGTGCGCATACTGGCGAGTACTGGGTACGAGCCAAGGGTCTAAGCTATGGGCGTGCCATTATTTGATCGACACGGGGAAATCGCGCGGATGTGAACCGGGTGTGGGTTGCGTCCGCAAGGCGGCGAGAATCAGCCGCCGTAGGCGATATACACAGCGCGGCATGGAGGAGGTAGTGGCACACGACGACTAAAGAATGGCTCAGACGAGGGATTGATCTGGAAAAATCAATCTCTGCGCTGGAAGAAGCACGAGTAAGGGCGTGGACACGGGCGACAAGCGCGACGGTGACGATCAAGGACACGCCGGGTGGCGGCGGTGACGTTACTGCAAACAAGGCTGATGCGTATCTTGCCCTGTCCGAGAAGATACAGAAGGAGCAAGAACGGCTTGCGCTGATTAAGGCTGAGATTATCAGCACCACGGCTAAGGTGCAGGATGCGGCACTGCGGGCGCTGCTGATCGAACATTATGTGAATGGTAGAACGTGGAGAGAGACCGCTGAAAAAATGAATTACAACGAAGTGCACGTTCGCGGAAAAATGCACGCACGGGCGTTGCGGGCAGTAGAACATATACGCACAGGCTGTGCATAACATTGTGGAAAACGGGCTACACAATACTACAAAGAATGGTGGTATAATGATATCGTGATAAAAGCCCTAAAGGGCGGAATCACGGAGTTTCGTTCCTCCGCTTTCAGCCCGCCGAAAGGCGGGTACACGCCCGAAAGCCTGCGTGAGGGCTGACGGGTGACAAGCCTTTCTGTTTAACCCCAAACACCTTTAAAGCGGTGGGGAGACCTGCCGCTGATCTGCTCCAAAGTCTGCATGAGGGCAGAGGAGCAAAACGCCTTTCGCGGAACGAAGGCATTGATTATCCTTTCTATTCTTTCGGCGTGTCTTTTGCGCGGCGCGCCGATATGCTCCAAAGCCTGCATGAGGGTGACGGAGTAATAACATTTACGCTAAAAATTGAGAATGGGATGCGGTGACTGCGGGCAACAGTCACCGCAAACATGCCCGAATGGCTGCATGAGGCCGGACGGGTAACGTATGGAATCTTTTTAGCCAAGGGCAACGTGGCGGACTTTGGCAAGCCTTGCATGACGGACGACGTGCAAGGCGATCTGTTCCCGAAGCTGCATGAGGCGGAGGGAGCACAACGCCTCCAACGAGGACGATGATATTCGGACAGCTCGGAAAGACGAGCACTGTTTCCGAACGCCTGTGAAGCTGCTGCAACGGCTTTGCAGAGTTCAGCGGGTGCTTGCAGGCACGCCGCAACCGGGGTCGCTCCCCGCTGTAACCTTACGAGGGAATCAGCCGGATTACAGACCGATAGCAACTGCGACACGACGGAGAGCAACGCCGAACAGCCCATAATGAGAGGGCGAGTGCTGCCCGGATAAGCACTCACACGGACTTAGTGAGCCGAGAGCAAAACCACCGGTACAAAGTTACAAAGCCGATACGGCGCTTTCGGGTGGCTAAGTACACGCCACGAAAGAGCACCAGTCTGTTTATCTCTTGCGATAAGCACACCTAATCACACAGGACGGAAACACAAGTAAACTTGCGAAAGTGAGGTTATTACCTTTCTGGATTTCATACAACCGTTCTGGACAGCGGCGTAAGCCTCGGTAAAAGCCCGACGTACAGACGCGACGATAGCGTTCATACCTCCCTGTGGAGGTATTCCGGTTTGCATAGCGCTGAAAGCGGGTGCGAGTCCTGCGGAACCGAAACAGTCGTAAATATGGTAAACCCCGCTCACATTATGGCTTTGGTGAGCGGGGTTTGTCATGGTATTTACAATCAGGCAAGATAAATATTTTCGCCGGTCAGCTTTTCTTCGCGCTGCAAGTCGATAGGGCAAATGCGCTGGAGAGTAGAGCCTACCGCAAGTTTTAGACCTTCAAACTTGATGCGGCCTGAGAACAGGCCGTTCACGGTATCGATCTGCGCTTCGGTTGGAATGAATGGCGTTTGGATGCCTTTGCAGTCGGCCTCGGAAAGCTCGCGCGTGTGAAGGTAATGGTTTCCTTCGCCCTCGATAAATTTCCAGCTTCGGAAGATCAAAGAACCGTCTGCACGAATTGCAAGTTCGAGCTGCAGCGGCATAGCAGGCGAGAACGGGCAAACATAACAGATTAAATCTCCGGACTCGAATCCCTCAAACCTGCGGTTGAGGTCGATGGTATAAACATCGCCCTCAAAATTCGCTATGTAGTCCTTGAGCACTTGGATTTTCATTTTTGCAGTCTCCTTTACTCGGTAATAATGCCTGGTGTGCCGTAGTAACCGCTGTCGATTTTTGTTACAACTTTGGTTTTGTCCACATCGTAGGGGGTGCGAATGGAAAGACCGAAGAAGTCATAGCACTTTTTGTTGATGAAAAAGTTGCCGCTGTAGCCCTGCGCCTTGTAAAAATCAATCCAATCCTGTACGGTTTTGTTGGGAAGCATGTTACCTGCGTTGTCCCAAACTCTTAAATCTGCCATGATATTTTTCCTCCTTGTTTGTTGTGAATAGTGTATCACGTTGTAAGTCCGATATGCAGGACTTTAGGTTTTGCGCTGTTGTGATAATTGTACCCCGATGTGCGGGGTAGTGTCAATATGTTCCGCCGCAGGTGCGTGAGCCGGGCGGGAGATTAAACAATTTCAAAGCTGACACCCTCAATGAATAAGATAGTACCGTATCCGGGAAGAAATGCACAACGGCGTCCAACCCATTCCGGGTGATTACCTTGGTAATCCTGATAGGTGGATTTGTAGTCGTTGCCGATGCGGTCGTATTCTGCTTTTGTGATGCGTACCATGGTAAGTCCTTTCTGCCCTCGTGACCTCCGGGGCGGGTGTGGTTAAGATGGTTAGTCAATAGCGCAGTAGGTAAGGGCATCATAGCCCATATCAGCAAGCGCCTTGGTCATTACCTCGGCAGCGGTCTCGCGCTTGTATGCCTGACCGGGAATGTGGAAGCAGATAACCCAACGCCGGTTAAAGCACTTCCACTCAAAACAGCCGCATCCGGCCTCCTTGCAAGCCTGCTCAATCTTGGCGGACTGCCAGCGCGGGAGCAGGAGCGAGGGCGCATCTAAATTGCAGGTGCCGCCGTCCTCAACTTGTGCGGCTGCGGCTTTGCCGATCTCGTACACCTTGCGCAGATCGTCGCGGAGCTTGGCGTACTTGCCGGTAAGCGGCTTGGGTGCTGTGGGCTTGGTGTCTGCCGGGTAGGCGGTCAGCAGCTCGTCAAAGTCTGCGATTGCGTCCGCCTCGGTGCGTGCCGTGCGGCAGTCGATCTCGTGGCCGTTGGGGTACAGGAGCATAGTCTCGTATTTGCCCGGCGTGAGTTCGCAGGTGTCGAGGATAACGCGGCGGCCGTTGTATTTGTACTCGGTGTGCTTGATGGTGTTCATGGTTTGTACCTCCAGATTAAAATTTATGGGTGCGGGCTTTAAGGGTGAACCCGCGAGAACCTTTGGAGTTTAGCCTTTGTAGATTCCCATAATCTTCTTTACTCGGTTCTTGATAACACGGTCAGAAGCGTTTACATTAACCCGTACTTCTCCAATGCGCTTTGCACAGGAATTACCTAAATTTTCAGTGACTTCGATTTTGCAATTTTTGTTTTCATCAGTGCCGTTATGACGATGAACTTCTTCAATATAAAAGGTTCTAAATCCTTTTTCATATCTATGACCTTCAAGGTCACTGGTAAACTGATTGTAATTGCATTTCTTGAATTCGATACCGTTTGCGTTAAACTCTGCAATAATCTTTTCCATGAGTTCTTTCATTTCTTAGACTTCCTTTCTTTAGGGTGAACCCGCGAGAACCGTTAGCACTTGGTGAGCAGCAGGCGGCGCGCATAGGGAAGACCGCACTCGTAAGTTTTGCCGGTCTTGCGATGCTTAAAAGTAATCATGCCGCTATAGGGCTTGCTGCTCGTACGGATGGCGATCACCTCGAAGATATCGCCGTTTACATCGCTGCGGTAAGTTTCGCCGATGGTGAAAGTCTTGTTGATGATTTTCATTGTATTTACCTCCTTACTTAATGCAGTAGTGGCGCAGCTCGCTGTCCAGTGCGTCAGAATCGAGCCATTCATCAAAGCCTTCCGGGTAGCGCTTCTCGATCTCATCCATGCACCAGCCGCGAAGCATTACCTGCGCCATGTGGTTTTCTCTATCGTACTTCTCGGTGCTTTCCCATGTGGCGAAAAGCTGATCATCGGTCAAGCCTGCAATTTTTGCGATTGCGATTTTCTCGGTTGCGGTCATATTGATTACTTCCTTTCGGTGTTCGTTTCCTTTACTGTGACTATAGTATAATATATTTGCGCAAGTATAGCAATGGGCAAAATAACTATATTTACGCAAGTATATTTGTAGGTTATGTATATTTACACAAATATATCTTAGGCGTATAATAGCTATCGTTAGGAGGTGCTGTTATATGCCATCCAGCAAGGCGCAGCAGAAAGCAACCAATAAGTACATCAACAAGGCTTATGACCGGGTTAATTTAACCCTGCCGAAAGGCAAGAAAGAAGAGATCAAATCTCATGTGGAAGGCCGAAGCGAAAGCGTGAATGGCTTTATCGCCCGCGCGATTGATTGCCAGATGGAGCGAGACAAAGAGGAGGACAAAGCGTAGTGTATGATAGAGTAGATGCAAGCAGCGGAGAGAGCCTGTGCCGTACTATGGCAGAGGAATGCGATACCGCGATCTTAGCATTTTCCACAGGTAAGGACAGCATTGCAGCGTGGTTGCAGCTTAGAAAGTATTTCAAGCATGTAATCCCGTATTATTGTTACACTGTGCCGGGTCTGGAATTCGTCGAAAACAGCCTCGCATACTATGAGGATTTTTTCGGCACTCACATTTACAGACTGCCGCACAGATCACTGTACCGGCTGCTGCGAAATCTGGTCTTCCAATCGCCGGAGCATGTAACCAAGATCGAGGCGCTGGACTTGCCGGGCGAAGAATATGATGATGCCGAAATTGGCGAGATCATCCGCGAATGCAAGCGCCTGCCGGAATGCGTCTACACTGCGACCGGCGTTAGAATGGCAGACAGTCCTATGCGGCGCATTGCCATGAAAACACATGGAGCGATCAACCACAATGCAAAGCGGTTCTATCCGGTGTTCGATTGGGTAAAAGCCGACCTGCTGCGCGAATTTGATGCAAGCGGTGTTCGGCTGCCGGTAGACTACAAGCTGTTCGGTAGAACGTTCGATGGTATTGATTATCGGTTCTTGAAGCCGATCAAGGAGAATTTCCCGCGGGACTACGAGAAGATTATCACATGGTTCCCGCTGGCAGAGTTGGAGTTATTCAGGAGGGGCGAACTGTAATGGGATATTGGAACGACGACGAAGTTAAGGCAACAAAAGATGATCACATTGAATTAGAGCAGCTCGAAAGCGAGTGCCTCGATGAACTGGGAGACGTAGAAAAGAGTTTCCGTGAGCGCATGGGCGCTGAGAACAAGCGATTCCGCGATATGTGCGACACTGAATATTGGTGTTGTATCTGCTTTACCAGCAGAGCGCAGAAAGAGGAATTTCTCGCATCCCTCGAATTCGACACTGACCTAAAGTATATCGAAGGCAAGGAATTCGCGCGGGCTGTCAAGCGTCCGATTAAGACCGAAGATATGAAGTTTGCGCGAATCGGCAAAGGCTCAAAAGAATATTTGAGCAAAATCATTGGTGAATAAATATAACGGAAAGGATTATCTGCGAAAGATAGTCCTTTTTGTATACTCTGAAAGGAGGTGTGGAGCATGGGTAGTGGTTATGGCAGTGGTAGACTGGCAAACCGTGGTCGTTCCGGCGGCACTCGTCGCCGCAGTGTAGCGGTTGGCCGTCGTGCGGTTGGCGCTCGTGGCGCTCGCTCGTCCTCGACCTAAGCAAACACAACTCAACAGACAAAGCACCGGGAAAGTCTCGGTGCTTTTCTATTGGGTGAAAGGAGGTTATGAAATGCCGAGAGGCAGACCGAAGAAAGTAATTGATCTTGGAGCTGTTGAAGAACTTGCCGCAGAGGGCAACACCCAAGCGGACATTGCGGACGCTCTGGACTTTGCGAGAGGAAACTTTCTGAATCGCAAGGATGTAAGGGCGGCTTATGTGCGCGGCGTGTCACAGATGCGCTTGCGTTTGAGACATTGGCAGGTACAGGCGGCTAAAGGTGGAAATATACAAATGCTGATCTGGTTAGGTAGGCAGTACCTCGGGCAGAGCGATACCCCTGCGCCGATGGAAAGCGACAACGACAACGGCGTGCAGCCGCTCGTTGATATGCTGATGAAGCCCGCACCGGACAGAGACATAAAGGATTTTGAAGATGGATAATATCCCCGCACCGTTCACGAAAAAACAAGTGGATTATTTCTATAAATCCCTTCATAGTTGGTTCAACGTGGCCGAAGGCGGCAAGCGTGGCGGTAAGAACGTATTGCAAACAACGGCGTTCTGCGCTCGATTGGAAAAGCACCCGAACAGATTCCACCTCATTGCAGGCGTTTCTACTGCGTCGGCAATGCTTAATATCATCGACTGCGACGGTTACGGCATGATTAACTATTTCGGCAAGCAGAATTGCCGGGTAGGTAAGTACCAGAACCGAGACTGCATCTACGTCAAGACGCGGAACGGCGCTGAGAAGATCGTGCTTGTATCCGGCGGTCGTAAAGACGGCGACGAGAAGAATATTAAGGGCAACACTTACGGCCTTGCGTATATCACTGAGGCAAACGAGTGCCACCCTAAGTTTGTGCAGGAAGTCTTTGACCGTACCATGACGAGTGGCGACCGTGGCATTTATCACGATCTTAACCCGAAGGGCGAGAACCACCCGTACTACACGGACGTGCTCAACTTCCATATGGAGAAGCAGCAGGAGAACCCAAACTACGGTTTCAACTACGGACATTTCACCATTGCAGACAACCTTTCTGTATCGGATGAACGCTTGAAAGAAATCCTTGCGACATACGACCGCAAGAGCATCTGGTATCAGCGTGATATCCTCGGTATGCGACGTGTTGCAGAAGGTCTGGTTTATCCTATGTTCTCGACCGAACTGCACGTTACGGATGGTGAAGGTTCCGGCAATCGCTGGTTTGTGTCCTGCGACTACGGCACGATTAACCCGACCGTGTTCCAGCTTTGGCGGTTTGATGAAATGACCTGCAAATCAACTTGCGTGCGTGCGTATCGGCACGACAGCCGCAAGGAGAAGAAACAGAAAACAGATGAGGAATACTACGCCGATCTTGAAACGTTCGTTGGTGGTCAGTATATCGAGGCGATCATTATTGACCCCTCGGCTGCATCGTTCAAGGAAACAATCCGCAGACACGGTAAATTCCGTGTGCGTGACGCAGACAACAGCGTGCTTGACGGTATCCGCCTGATGGGAACGCTGCTTGCCGCTGGTTATGCACAGTACAATGCAAACTGTACCGGAGCAATCGACGAATTCGGCATGTATATGTGGGACGATAAATCCCCCGAAGATGCGGTTATCAAGGAGTTCGACCATGATATGGACGCATCACGCTATTACTTCCAGACGATAGTGCGCCGAGAGGTTAGAGCAAGGGGGCTTGTGAATGTTTGAACGGTTGAAGCAGTTAATAAAGGCGGTGAGGCAAGCAATGATTCCGGCAAACAAAATTGAAGAACTGACAGGGGCAACGGCGGTCTATGATTCCACGATGCAGTCAAACATTGACCTGTGGCGACGGATGTATATGGACGATGCCGAGTGGCTCGGTCAGCACGGCAACCGGAATGTTACGTCTTGCGGCCTGCCGTCGGCTATCTGCCGAGCAGTGGCACGCCCAACCACCATTGAAAGCACCATCACTGTTGATGGCGGCGCACGAGCAGAGTTTCTGAATGAAAGCCTGCGCGGTATGATTCCGCACATGCGAATTGACGTTGAAAAGGGTCTCTCGGTCGGCGGTTTCTTCTACAAGCCGTTTGTATCAGAGAACCGTGTGCTTGTGGATTTTAACACAGTCGGCAGCGCGTACCCGGTCAGTGTTGACAGCAACGGCGAAATCACAGCGGCAGTGTTCGCGGATACCAAGCGAGAAAAGAACCGATACTATACCAAATTGGAGTACCACGAACTGAAAAGCGGCGTGTACACCATCAAGAACAAGGCGTACAACTCCGACAAGAACGGTAGTATCGGCTCGGAAGTACCGCTGAATACTGTAGAGGACTGGGCACAGATTGCGCCGGAAACGACGATTCAGAACGTAGAACGTCCGCTTTTCGGTTTTTTCAAAGTGCCGATTGCAAACAACATCGAGCCGGAAAGTCCGCTCGGTGTGTCGCTTTACAGCGGCGCAGCAGTTGACCTCATCCGGCAGGCTGACCAGCAGTGGGAGCGGCTCATGTGGGAATATGAAAGCGGCGAACGCCGTATCCTGATGAGCGATTCTGCGATTCCACAGCGCGTTGTAGATGAGCACGGACTATCGCACACGAACCCGCTGCTCCGTGACCGTCTGTTCCGCCGGATGCCGTTTGAAGACGTAGACTTCTATCAGGAGTTTTCACCGGAATTCCGCAATGATGCACTATACAAGGGATTCCAAGACACCTTGAAGATGATCGAGCTGAACTGCGGCTTGTCTTTCGGAACGCTGTCCGACCCTCAGACGGTAAACGCAACCGCAACCGAGATCGTATCCAGTAAGCAGACAATGTACGTCACCGTGAGGGATACGCAGGCGGCACTTGAACACGCTCTGAACGGCCTGTTGTATGGCATGGACGTTTACGCCACGCTTTACGGTCTTGCGCCTGCTGGTGATTGGGACTTGCAGTGTGATTGGGGAGACGGCGTTGTGCAGGACACCGAGAGCAAGCAGAAAGAACTTGCGGATATGCGCAATGACGTTTCTGCCGGTCTTATTCGAGGCGAGCTGTACATTGCAAAGAAGTACGGCGTAACCGAGGAAGAAGCAAGAGCAATGATGCCGGGTGCTGAAAAGCTAATAGATGACGAGAAATGACCGGATATCAGGAGGACGGAACATGGATAAACACAATTCTTTACCCCGCGTAAGGTGCAGAGGGTATGAAGGCGATTTAATCTCTGTCGAACAGACATTCTGCGAATCGGTTTTGGGAGCAAATCCCACAGCACGTTATGAGCTGGTTATTTCGCCCGAACGTGACGTAGAAATCAAAATCGGCTGCGTTTCTTGGGACGAAATCGAACAACTTTGAAAATCGAATAATCGGTTTTGAAAATCGCATAGCACACTTTGATAAAGTGAATCCAGCGCCGAAAGGCGCTTTTTTCATGCCCGCAACGGCATTAAACTACGGAAATTGGCTATCCTGCAAGCCTAAAAGTGCAGGCAGATCGGTGACGGCGACCACCTAAAACGCCTAATCTGAAAGGAGTACACACATGAAGAAAGAAGAACTGTTGGAAATCGGTCTGACTGACGAACAGGCAGACAAGGTTTTTGCACTGAACGGCAAGGATGTTGAGAAGTACAAGCAGCAGGCGGTAGAAGCCAAGAAAGACGTTACCGACCTGCGCGACCAGCTCACCCAGCGCGACAAGGACATTGAGGACTTGAAGAAGAATGCGGGTGACGCGGACGACTTGAAGACCAAGCTCGACACCTTGCAGAAGAAGTACGACACCGACACCGCAGAATTCCAGAGCAAGCTCGATGCCCGCGATTATGCGGACGCAGTACGCGCCGGTATCACTGCAAAGGGCATTAAGTTTACCTCCAAGGCGGCAGAAAAGGCATTTATCGCTGACCTGACCGCAAACAAACTGGAAATGAAGGACGGCACGCTGACCGGCTTTGACGATTACTGCAAGAAGCAGCAGGAATCCGACCCGGCGGCATTTCAAAGCGAAAAACCCGCTCCGACGTTTGCAAATCCGATTCAGAATCCCGCACCGCATACGGTAAGTGCTGCTGGTCTGGCTGCACAGCGGTATTCCGCACAGTTCGCACCCAAAGGAAAGGAGTAAATAACCTATGGGCACTTATGTAAACAAAGTTGACGGTGCACGCAAGCCGTCTATCCTCGCAAGCGAAGTTGGTCTGATTACCAAGACCCGTCTCATTCCTGCAACCCTCGGCACCGCTGACGGCAATCGAAAGGTTGTCAAGCAGGGCACTATCTTCCCGCTGAACGACAACACCGCAGAGGGCATTGTGTTTGAGGACGTGGACGTAACCAACGGCGACCGTGTAGCTGCTGTTATTGTTGCTGGCCGTGTATATGCAAACCGCCTGCCCGCACAGCCGAGCGCGGACGATAGCTCCAAGACTGGCGCAAAGTCCACCCTCGAAAAGAGCGGCGTTGTTTTTGTTAACGCGCCGGAAACCACCAGAGCGTAAAGGAGTAATAACCTATGGAATTTGTAGAACTGCTGAAAGAAGCTGACCTGCTGGACTTCGGTCAGAATTTCAAAATTGCACGCCCGGAGCTGTCCGGCGACCGTCTGTTCCCCGACCAGAAGACCCAGAATATCACCGCAAAGTACCTCGCAATGTCTGACAGCGCATACCTGCCGACCATGGCAACCGTGCACGCGCTCGACGCAGAGGCACAGATCGGCTCCCGCCCGACTGCAAGCATCGTAACCGTTGAGAAGCTGCTCATCAAGCGCAAGATCAACCTTTCTGAGCGTGTCCGCCTGCTCCGCAACCACGGCGTAAGCACCAACAACGAGATTCTCGACTATATCTTTGACGATATGGCGCGTCTGGCCGAGGGTGTAAAGACCCGTACCGAGGTTGCAAAGCAGGAGCTTCTTGCAACCGGCAAGATGACCATCAACGAGAACCACGTCAATACCACTATCGACTTCGGCGTTCCGACCGACCACACGAACAAGACTTTCGACTGGTCTACCGAGGCAAAGGCAAAGACCATCCTCGACGATATTCAGGGCGTACGCGACGCTGCTATTGCAACCGGCCGCGTACTGCGCGAGATCGTCACCAGCTCTGCTGTTCTCAGCCTGCTTGCTAAGAGCGCTGTTATCCAGAACGCGCTTTTCGGCTCTGCTTTTGCGGGCCGTCTGGCAACTCAGGACGAGATTACGAGCCTGTTCTCCCGTCTGTTCGGCATTGAGCGAATCACTGTAAACGATCAGGTTTACAACTACGAAAAGGCAGATGGCACGCTGACTACTCAGCGCTACTTCCCGAAGAACAAGATTGCGTTCCTCGCAACTATGGCAAACGGTTCGTTCGGCGCTGGTCTGTGGGGTGTAACTCCGGAAGAGGAAGCACAGGGCGCATTTACTGCTGCATCGCAGAACCAGTACATCACCATGACCCAGTGGCAGACCCCTGACCCGGTTGCAATCTGGACTAAGGCATCCGGTATGTTTATCCCGGTTCTGCCCGACCCGAACGGCCTGTACATTGCAACTGTAACCCTGCCGTCGTAAAGAAAGGAGCAATCCGCCGTGTACGCAAACTATGACTTTTACCGCACCTGTTACAAGGGTAATCAGATTGATGAGAAGGATTACGACCGCGTAGCAGGGAGAGCGGCGGATATTATCTCTTGCGCAACGCTCGGACGCTCTGACGGCGTTCTGAGCGACACTGTAATGCACCGGGTAAAACGCCTTAACTGTGCGCTGGCAGAAGTCATGCACAATCAGGAAACCGCAGAAACCGCCGTCTTTTCTACGGACGGCGGCGCGGTATCCTCTGAGAGTGTCGGCTCGTGGTCTCGCAGTTACGGCGCTAACTCTGCTATTGCTGCACAGGTGCAGAGCATTGAAGATCGGCAAAAACGACTTATCGCACAGTATTTGTGCGGTACTGGCCTACTCTATGGCGGTATCGGCTGATGAAGTATCCTATTACTCCGGAATACCTTGAAAACGCGCCTAAACCGCTTGTGAAAGCAATCCTCGCAATGGAAGATGACCTGTTGCGTGAGATTTGCTCCCGATTCAAGCTGACCGGCGAACTGAATGAGGTAACGATCAACGACATACGCACGCTGAAAGCATACGGTCTGGATATGGATACCATCGAACGGCGTATCGCAAATCATACCAAGACCAGCACGGAGGAAGTGCAGAGCGCGCTTGACCGTGCGGTAAAGCTAAACCGCGAGTATTACGGCGAGTTGTCCGACAAGGCAGGTATTACAATGCCACTTGAAATCGTGACGGCACGAGAAATTGAACTGATTCGCAAGCAAATGCTCGATGAGTACCGCAACATTACCCGTTCTTTGGGTTTTGCTGTGCAGACGAACGGCGAAATCGTGTTCCGTCCTATTGCAAAAGCCTATCAGGCTGTGCTTGATAAGGCAGAAATGAAGGTTTACTCCGGCGGATTTACGGTGCAGCAGGCACTTGAAGATGCTGTACGGGAACTGGCTGACAGCGGTATTCGCACCGTTGATTATGCGTCCGGTTGGATGAACCATGCAGACGTTGCGGCGCGGCGTGCTATTGTAACCGGTCTGAATCAGGTTACATCCAAGTATGCCGAAGAAGCGGCCGAGGTGTTGGAAACCGACTTATACGAAGTGACCGCCCATCGTGGAGCACGCGATAAGGACAAACCGCACGTTTGGTCAAATCATAAGCGCTGGCAAGGCAAGGTATACGCCACGAAAGACAGCAGCAAGTACCCGAATATCTACAAGGTTTGCGGATTGGGACAGGTTGACGGTCTGGAGGGCGCTAACTGCCACCACCATCGGCATCCGTTTTTGGAGGGCGTTTCTGAGCGCGTCTATACGGACGATGAACTAAAGAACATCGACCCGCCGCCGTTTGAGTATCAGGGCAAGACTTACACCGCCTACGAAGCGACGCAGATGCAGCGCAAGTTGGAAACAGCTATGCGGAAGCAGACACGGCGTAGGATGGCGTTTGAAGCCGCTGGGGATACCGAGCAAGCAGACAATGCAAAGATACGTCTGCAAGCGTTACGGCGCGAATACAAGGCGTTTTCCGAAGCGGCAGAATTGCCGACACAGTTTGAAAGGGCAAAGGTGACAGCATGAAATTACCGCACACTGTGACAATCTTTCAGCCGTCCGGCCGAACAGTGCTTACAGGTGTGTTGCTGGAAAGCACCAGAGGCACAGCGACGACGAAAACCGCACTTAACAGCGCGGATTCCGTCACGCTGCATATCCCTCTGCCGTGCGAACTTACGCTATCGTCTGAAAAGGACTATTTCGCCCGGGGTGACGTTCCGGACGAGGGCAGTTACCAGAAATGCCGTGAGAAGCACGAGACATACCGGGTGACAAGCGTTTCGCGCTATGACTACGGCCTGTTGCAGCATTTGGAGGTGGGCGGACGATGATACGTTACTCTATGAAGTTGCACTTGCCAAACAACGTGCTTGATAGGCGCGTGGAAAAGGCGAACGCGTGGCTTGTTGAGGAGATCATCAAGGACACCGACCCGTTTGTTCCGGCGCGAACCAGAGCACTGGCAATGAACGTGCAGCGGCACGGGCATACCATCGTGTATGCCTCACCGTATGCACGTTTTCAGTATTACGTCAAGGTGATGATCGACCCGGCAACAGGAAGCACATTCGCGCCTAAGGGCGTGCGCAAGGTGTTGACCGAGCGCGACCTTCAATACAGTAAGGCGGTGCACAAACACGCGCAATCGCACTGGTTTGAGGCAAGCCGCGCGGTGAACGAGGGACACTGGAGGGAAGGAGTGCGCAAGATTTTGACCGATGAGTGAGAAATTGAACACGGTAACAGCTCGTGAACAAGACGGTGTTTCACGGGCTGTTCTTTTATGGCTGAAAGGCTATGCTCCCGAAATCGAGTTTGAATATCTCCCGCCGGAACGGTCAGGCATGATGCTTACCAGTGTACAGAGCGCGTATAAAACCGCACAGTACATTGACGGCGGATATGCTGCACAGTACCCGTTCGGCGTGATGTATCGCGCCCTGCCGACCGACAGCGAGGAACGTCTCGACGTTGAATCCTTACTGAATGAGCTGGGAGCATGGGCGGAAGAAAACCCGCCTGATCTCGGCGAGGGAATGACCGTCACATCTGTTGAGCGAACGACCCCTGCGGGGCTTATCGCTCGATACGAAGATTTAACCGAGGATTACCAAATCCTCTTAACCATTAACTATGAAGTTGAGGTGTAAAAATGGCAACTGAAAAGATTAAACGTCCTCTGATTGCACACTTTCTGGATACGTCCGACAAGATGGGCGAGTATTCGGATGCAAAGTGGGCACGAATCGGCAAGAATGTAACCGAAGCATCTACGGACTACGGTGCACAGACTGAGACCGAGCAGGATATTATCTCTGATTCTGCAACTACTGAGATTACCGGCTATCAGCCGACCATGAGCGTTTCTCAGCAGTGCACCAAGGGCGACGGTGTGTTTGAGTTTATCGACAAGAAGCGTCGCGCTCGTGCTACTCTGGCAGATTCCCACGCATGGCTGCTGAATGTGGATATGTGGAATGCTACCAGTGACAGCGACACTGCAACCTACGTTGCAGAAGTACAGGAAGTATCTGTACAGGTTGATACCTACGGCGGCGCGGGCGGCGAATCTCCGACGCTGGAATATACGCTGAACTATGTAGGCGACCCGATCCCGGGCACTGTTAAGATCACCGGCGGCGCACCGGTATTCACTGCGAACGTATCCGTATAAGGAGGTAACGAGGAATGGATAGTATCCGCGTAAACAGCGGCGTAAAGGTTATTGAAGTCAACGACAAGGGAGAGACGATCTCCCTTCCGCTGTCTGATGATAGCTTTGTCAAAGGCTTTTTCGACCTGCTGAATGAAATCAAAGACAAGGCAACGGCTATTTCTGAGAAGAAAGGCGACGTTCTGGACACTCTGGACGATATCGTAGCGTTTGACAAAGACGTTAAGGACAAAATCGACGCGCTGATTGGCGAAAATACTTGCGCGAAGGTGTTTGGTGCGGTGCTTCCGTCCTCCGACCAGTTTCTTGATTTCTTCGCACAGCTTACCCCCATCATTGACAGCCACGTTGAGAAACGTGCAGCAAACATGAGCAAGTACAGCGCGGAGCGTGTCGGCAGTGTTTAACATGCTGCTCGACCGCCTGCCAAGCTCTTACAAGGGGTATCTGATTCGCACGGATTACAGAATCGGCATTCAGATTTCCCTTGCATTGGACGACCCGGATTTAAGCGATAATGACCGTGTATGGGTGGCATTATCCTTGCTTTACGGAGCAGGGATGCCGCCCATTGACATTGCGCTGGAAGGTTTACAGTGGTTTGTTCGCTGTGGCGACGATAGAGAGATTGAACCCGGCGGTAAACGCATGATGTGGTTCGATTTCGATTCTGCACGGTTGTACGCATCGTTCCGGCAGACGTTCGGCATTGAGCTGCACAAGGTCAATCTGCACTGGTTTGAGTTTATGGCAATGATGGAAAGCCTTAACGAAGATTCGGCAATGTCTCATGCTCTGCAAATCAGAGGCACGGACACAAGCAAAATGAAGGGAAAACAGAAACAGGAATACGAACGTCTCAAACGTAATTTAACCCCTGCACCCGCACTTTCCGAGGAGGAAAAGGAAGCTATTGACGCTTTCTGGGCGCAGATCAATTAGAAAGGCGGTGAATAAATGGCGGATGGCTCTATCAGAATCGACGCTACTGTAAGCGACGAACAAGCGAAAAAGCAGATTGCACAAATGACGAAAGACATTGAGAAGCAATCAGCCGCCGTAGATAAACAAGCCGCAAAGGTACAAAAACTTGCTGAACAGTGGAACAAGGTAGCTGCTGGAGGCACGAAGGGCATTAAAATGCAAGCCGACCTTGCAGCAACGGAGAAAGAAGCCGCACGTCTGGCTGCTCGGTTGGATGAAGTAAACGCTGAGATTGAAAAGGCTCAGAGCGATTACAACACCAAACTGAAACAGGCGGCAACGGGCGCAATCCCACAGGAGGAATTCTCGGAATCGGCGCAAAAGCTGAATTCGCTTGTTGCTGAATCGGATAAATTGGGCGAAGCTCTGCGAAACGCAGATGATAAAGCGGCACAACTGAAACAACAGCTTGCCGAGATCAAGCAATCGTCCACGATGAGCAGCGCCGGTCAGAATGTACGGCAAAGCCTTGCCAATGAGACCACGCAGTTAGAGAACATGAAGGCCGGGCTGAAACAGTCCAAGTCGGAAATGAATGACTTCGTAAGTCAGACAAATTCCAAAATGGCTAAGCTGAAACGAGTTATTGCGGGTTTGGGCGCTGGCTTGAAAACGTCTGTCGGAAGTCTGCAAAATTTTCTCGGCGGCAAATTGGGCGCAGCGATTGACAAGCTCAAAGCCAAATTCGCCAATTTCGGACGTTCCAGCCAAAAGTCCATGAAGAAAGCAACGGGCGGCGTACAGTCGTTCGGTGTGCGTCTGCGATCTATCGTTGCGGGCGCGTTGTTCTTCAACTTGATTTCCAAAGCGCTTACGGCAATGGCTGACCGTTTGGGCAAGGCTCTGCTTGCGAACCAAACGTTTGCAAAGTCGTTCGGACAGGTGAAAAGCAACCTGCTGACGGCGTTTCAGCCTATCTATGAATCTATCATCCCATGGCTGAATAAGCTGATGCAGGCTCTTGCACAGGTAACGGCACAGATGGCGCAGTTTATCGCGTCTGTGTTCGGTACGACTGCACAGCAGGCACAGGAAAATGCAAAGGAACTGAACAAGCAAACGGATGCACTGGATTCCACGGCATCGTCTGCGAAGAAAGCTGAAAAGGCTCTTGCATCGTTCGATACAGTCCAGAAATTAACCAATAACAGCAATAACACGACCGACCCGAGCGCACCCAAGTTTGATACGGATTATTCCGCAGTAAAAAATCAGACACCGCAATGGCTCACTGACTTCTGGAAAGTATTTCAGGATTCGTGGGCGCAGTACGGACAGCAAACTATTGAAAGCGCAAAGAACGCTCTTTCTGCGCTGAAAGACATGGTTTCCGCTATCGGTCAGTCGTTTATGGCAATCTGGACGAACGGAACCGGACTTGAAACGCTGAACAATATTCAACTGCTGTTGCAAACCATCTTCGATCTGATTACCGCCATTGCAACGGCATTTACCAATGCGTGGAACACGAACAACACGGGCGAACAGATGTTGCAAGCAATTATGAACTTGCTGAACACGATCATTCAGATTATCACATCTATTGGGCAGGCATTCATTGCGGCATGGAACGATGGTAACGCGGGACAAATCATGCTGCAAAGCATTATGACCCTCATTACCACGGTGGTTCAGGCAATTAGCGCAATCGGTCAAGCGTTTTTAGCCGCGTGGAATGATGGTAATGCCGGACAAACGATGATAAACACCTTGATACAAATGATTACAGCGATAGTAAACCTCGTGAATTCTATCGGACAGGCGTTTATCACGGCGTGGACTGACGCAGGGTTAGGCGAAAGTATCTTCTCGAATATTCTTTCCATCATCACGAATATTGAGAATGCGATAAAATCACTGGCTGAAAACCTGCAATCTGCGTGGGAATACAACGGGAATGGCGTAGCTGTTTGGGAGAGCATCCTCAAAATCGTTGATGATGTATTAGCCGGAATTGATAAAATGTCACAGGCAACGGCGGATTGGGCAAGTGGTTTGAATTTTGAACCTCTTGTCACGGCATTTAACAATTTCATGGCAGCGCTCGAACCGGTTGTAGACCTGATTATGAACGGCCTTGCGTGGGCATGGGAGAACGTTTTACTTCCGCTTGCGAGCTGGACTATCGAAGAAGCTGCTCCGGCAGTTCTCAATCTTCTTGCAGCGGCGTTACAGGCAGTATATAAGGTAGTATCTGCGCTGGCTCCGATTCTGCAAACGATTTGGAGCATTATCAAACCTATCGTTCAGTTCATCGGTTTTTCTGTTATTTCTATTATCAAGGGACTGACAGATACCATTACGAAACTGGGTGACGCTATTTCCTTTGTCCTTAATCTGATTAGCAAAATTGGAAGTGGCATTGGAAGTGGTATTTCGTCGCTTGTTGGCGCATTGGGTGGCGGATTAAGCGCATTTTCGCTGGATTCTCCTACTGCTGCGTATGCACTTGATATCCCCGCCCTTGCAAACGGCGCGGTTATCAGTCCGAACAGTGAATTTCTCGCTCTGCTGGGCGATCAGAAAAGCGGCGTGAACATCGAAACCCCGCTGTCTACCATGATTGATGCGTTTAACGCGGCCCTGGATGCACGCGGCGGCACGGGCAACAGCAGTCAACCTATCGAGCTGTACATCGACGGCGCGAAGTTTGCACGCATTACCGGCCCGTACAACAGCGGCGAAACGCGGCGGCGCGGCGTGAGCCTTGTAACAGGAGGTGCATAAATGGAACTTACCGTAGACGGCAAGAAGTACAACGTCCTTGTTACAGGACTTACCCGCAACTTTCAAGTACTCGACGGCGAGAACGCAGAAAGAACACTCAGCGGCACAATGATTCGTGATATCATCGGCACGTTTTACAACTACGAAATGAAGTTGATGCCGATGGTGGGCAAGTACGGAGACTATGACGCGCTGTATCAGGTGTTGAGCGCACCGCAGGACAGCCACAGTGTAGTTTTACCTTACGGACAAGGAACGCTGAGTTTTAGGGCGTACGTTACTGCCGGACAAGACAATCTCATTCGCAAGAAACCCGGAGAATCATACTGGACGGGACTTTCCGTTCAGTTTATCGCAATGGCACCGCAAAGGACGTGACACATGGGAACCAATACAATCACATATCTTGACCGCACGTTCGATGCACACGATGTAATCAGCGGAAATGCGTACTATGCGCGTCCGCTGAACAGTGCCTCGCTGGAAATTGACACGTTTTCCTTTGATGTGCAGTCGGATGATACCAGTTTAACGGAATTTATCCGTAACACCCCACTGACTTTCTACCATGATGGAAATCAGATGGGGATTTTTTATGTGCAGACAATCTCTCGCACCTCTATCAACACTTACCACTTTACCTGCACCTCGACCGTTGGTCTGTTGGATGAAACCTACCACGACGGCGGTATTTATACCGGCGAAACCGTGCGCGAAGTTTGTACGGACATTTGCTCACCGCTGACCTGCTATGTGAAGTCGAACATTGCCAACATCAAGCTGTACGGTTGGCTTCCTATTGCAACGCGGCGCGAAAACCTTGCGCAAGTGCTGTTTGCTATCGGCGCAACGCTGAAAGTTGACTATAACGGTGCAATCCGCATTGAGGGTTTGTGGGACGGACAGTCCAGCGAAATCACTGCAAGTGAAATGTACGCGGGCGGCTCGGTAGAATATGCAACTCCGGTTACGGAAGTTATCGTAACCGAGCACGCCTATTCGCAGAGCACAACGGAAGTTACGGAACTGTTCAACGGCACTACCTCAGCGGGCGATAAGATCACGTTTGACGACCCGTGCTATGATCTCGAAGCCACAGGCTTTGAAATCACAGAAAGCGGCGCGAATTATGCCATTGTTACTGCCGGTTCTGGCGTGCTGAATGGCAAGAAGTACACTCACGTTACTCGACAGATTATTACCCCGACAAACACCCGCAACCGCAGTCTGGTTGAACAGTCGGACAACACGGTAAAGGTTGAGAATGCAACGCTTGTATCTCTGGTAAACGCAAACGCCGTTGCGGAACGCCTTGCCGAGTATTACAGCTACAATGAGCGTATCAATAATAAAATCGCTATCAAACGCGAAACTCCCGGCGATATGGTGCAGATTTCGCACCCTTACGGCGGTGAAGTGACCGGCTGCATTGAAAGCGCCGATGTTACCGTATCCGGCAGACTGGCGGCGCAGGAAAGCGTATTGGTCGGCTATAAGCCACAGGATATTGGAGAACAAGAATATTACGATACGGTCGAAGTTCTGACCGAAGATGGAACGTGGACTGTGCCGGATGGAGTTACAAGTGTCCGTATTGTTCTGATTGGCGGCGGTGCAGGCGGCGATTCAGGCGAACGCGGTGAAAACGGCGAAAGTACAGATGAAGCTACCAATACCAACGGAACTCTACGCCCCGGAAAAGGAGGAAAAGGAGGAAAAGGAGGAACCGCAGGCAAGGGCGGAAAAATTTATACTATCGAACTGAAAGTAACTCCAAACGATCAATTTAATGCAAAAATCGGCGTTAAAGGAGTAGGCGGAGAATATTCCTCTGATACTGTGAATGCAGGAACAGCTGGCACGGACACTTCTTTCGCGGGATATACATCGCAAGATGGCGCATCATCTTCTGAGGGATTTTCTGAACCGACAACGGGAATAACGTATGGTGTATGGGGAACCGATGGAATCACAGGCGCAGATGGCGGTGATGGAGGTTTTCCAAGCACCGATGAAAAGGTGAGCGGCAGTCCGGGAGGCGATGTTTTAACATATCTCGGAGGAAAGGGTGGAACTGGCGTTCGTGGAACCAAAAGAGATGGAACCGTTGTAGGCGGTTCTGGCGGTGGCGGCGGTGGCGCTGCGTATGGCATAAATGGTTCGGATGGCGGAAATGCCATTATGAACAGTGGCGGCATGCGAATAATTCATGGCTATACAGGAGGAAACGGTGGAACTCCAGATGCAATTATAGCACCGACTATATACGGCGCTGGTGGACACGGCGGACACGGTGGCGGTGGCGGCGGCGGTGTAGGCGCTGTAACGCTCAACGCAAGTTATTTACCAGAATCTGGAGGAGCAGGCGGAGCAGGAACGAGCGGGACTGACGGTGCACCGGGTTGCGTCCTTATTTATTATCGCCTGCCTAAAGCGCTTTCTGATTCCGGTGCAGTCCATGACAAGAACGGCAAAATCATTTCAGACAAATACGGAAGGAGGTTGGTTGTTTAATGGCTGATACTTACTATACAAGCCGGTACGGCGGTGAGGACATTGATAATGCAGTCGATAAAGTAAACGACACCTCGGCCGGAAACGATGCACTCAAAGCGGCATTAGACGCGCTGACTGCGCGTGTCGCGGCATTGGAGGGCAAGAACACATGATTTATTTCAAGAACTGGGAGCTTACCGCAGATTGTGAAGTAATTGCCCGCCAGCATGATAATCTGACGCGCTCCATCACAGTTACAGGTGATCTCCCGCCTGACTGGATGTGGGAAATGTATGTGTCAGCAGGTGGGAACATGGATATCCTGCCGATGCAGCAGGACGAAACCGGAATCTCGGTGTTGCTGACTGCGCAGAACCTTCCCGTTGCAGGTGAATATGCTTTCGAGCTGCACGGCAAGCAAGGCGAGAAAACGCGCAGCACAAACAGCATCCATGTATACATCCCGCCTACGATGAGCGGTGACGCACACTGGCCGGAAATCCCGACAGCGTTTACCGAACTTGAAAAGCGAATGCAAGCGCTTGCCAACACGTACCCAACCATTGGCGATAACGGCAACTGGGTAATTGCAGACAAGGACACGGGCGCAAGCGCGAAAGGCTTAACTCCGTTCATCGGAGACAACGGTAACTGGTGGATTGGTGAAGAAGATACCGGTGTACCTGCATCGGGCGGTGGGCATGGCAACGTGTTTTCAAATGATGTTTCCGCTATTCGCGTCTTGACCCGTGTAGAGTATGACGCAATCGAAAAGCACGATGAAACTGTGCTTTATCTGATAACGGGGTGACGGAATGTATATCGGAGACAAAAGCATTATCGCGTATTTCTTAGGAAAGATGGGAATTTACGAGGCGTATTTGGGCGATGAATTGCTCTATCGCCGCAAGAGTTCCTACCTTTACCTTGAATTAAACACAAAAGGAGTGTAAAACATGGCATCTTTCTTTAACTTAACACTGGACACGACCGCTCCTGCCGGGCTTACCCTCAAACTGAACAACGGTGCTGCTTATGCAACCAGTACGTCAGTAACGGCAACGATCGGTCTGACGGATACCGAAACTACCGGCTACCAGATGAAGATTTGGGGCGTGGCTGGTGCGGAAACGGAAGCCGAAGCGGCATGGGCTACGTTTGTAAAGTCTAAGGCGATCACGCTGACCACTGGCGACGGCCAGAAAACCGTATCTATTAAGGTGCGAGACGACGTAGGCAACGAAACCGCAACTGTTACCGCGAAGATCACGCTGGATACCGCTGTTCCGGTTGTTACGATTACCGGCCCGGACAAGAGCAAGATTTCTAAGGTGGCAACCTTCAATGTATCTGCGTTCTCGTTCTCTGCAAACGTGGACTTCGAGGAATACAAGATCAAGGTTGTTCCGAGCGAATCCAGCCTTGAAAATGCCGGTACGCAGATTCCGGTTACTGCCGGTTCTACCAACACCAGCGGTACTGCAGGTGGCTACAAGGCCGACACTGCAATCAATGTCACTATCAACGGCGCAGACCTCGAAACTGCATCCGCTGGCGACGGCGTGAAGATCGTCAAGGTGTTCGTAAAGAACGCCGCCGGTACTTGGAGCGTGGCGTAAATGGCAGCTCCGAATCTGACTTTTTCCATCACGGGAGAGAGGATTTCGGCGGTTTCTGGCTTCGACAAGGTGATTGTTGCATTTCAGTCGGACATTCCGTACAAGGCATTTGAATGTCGCGCTACGATGTCCGGCGAGGAATGGGGCAGAGGGAGAGGGACGCTCATTGCGTCCTTCTCTCAGACCCCTGCCGCAACACAACGTCAGTTCGAGGTCTACGATGATTTCCTACTCTCTGGCGATGGCGAATATCGCATTTCCCTCTACGCGCAGGGTATGGATGGCAGTTGGAACGACAACTGGGGCTTTATCCCGTCTGACAGCAACGAAACCATGCTCGACGCGGACGGAAACGAATTTCTTTGCATGAAGGAGTGATGGCATGGCTTATAATTCCTCTCATACCGGCGCACAGATTGATTCTGCGGTCGGTAAAGTAATTGAAAAGTCGGGAACATGGGATAACAAGCAAGATAAAATCAAGGGCAAGAAAGGGCAGTATGCAGGTTTTACAGAAGACAATGTACTTGGCGCTGTAAATGCTCCGAGTTCTGGCGGTGGTTCAATCATCACCATCACGTTTGCGGCTGATTTTGTCGGTCAGGCATGGACGCTCAAGGGCGGCGGTGAAACCTACACCGGCACAGTGGACAGCAGCAAGACGGCAACTGTAAGCGTACTCGGTATCAATACCACCTACACGCTGTCGTGCGTGCTGGACGGCGTGACCTACACCGCCGAGGTGACGACCAAGGCGTATTACACGGCGCTTGCAGTAACGCTTGAGAAATTCCAGAGTACGATTACCGTAACCGTAGATAGTGGTTCAACGGTAACGGCTACGCTCGGCAGTACGGTATTGACCAAGACAAGCAATGGTACGGCTGTGTTTACCGTCGGTAAGGCGGGTACTTGGACAATTAAGGCTATCAAGGGTGATCAGACAGCAGAGGGCACGGTAAGCATTACCGCCAGCGGTCAGAGTAAGTCGCTGACGCTGAGTTATGCTAACGTGTTCGGTGTGATGTGGGATACGAGCAACAGCAGCACCGCATTGACGCGCTTAACTCCGAGCACCGACCCTTACGGATTGGTTACGCGGTCGGTGACGACTGAGCCAATTCCAGCTGTCGGAACTGGCTCTGGAAGCAGCTTGTTTGACAGCTTTATGCCATGGAGCGGCATGAAAGAGTGCAATCTGAACAATGCAGGCGCTGTGACAGCATGGAAAGGTGACAGCGGGTTCTCACGTTCTAATAACTTTACCATGGTGTTTATTCCGGAGTTCTATATTGCGGCGAAACGTAACGGCACAAAGCAGTATTTCTACGTTTCGGACAAGCCGAAAAGTGGATTTACAAAGCATCCTGGTTCAAATAAATATATCGGTAAGTATCACATGACCCGTGGAGGGTACAGCATCAGCGTCGGAGAGCCTGTTGTCTCTATAACTCGCGATACGGCAAGAAACAAAGCTAAAAGCATTGGACAAAAGTTCCATTTGTACGATTTCGCAACGTATTGTGCGATTATCTTTTTGTATATCGTCGAATTTGCGGATTGGAACTGTCAGAGTAAGATTGGACAAGGATGCACTAATAATTCCTCTTCAATCAATTCTGGCGGCACAGACAGCATGACCTATCACACGGGACGCGCGAGCGGCACAGACGGTAAAACCGCAGTGCAGTACCGTTGGATCGAAAACCTGTGGGGCAATGTATACCAGTTTATTGACGGCTTTAACGCCAATGGTACAACGGCGTATTACTGTACTGACCCAAGTGAGTACGCGGACAATACCTCGAGCGGCTACACCAATATTGGCACGCTTTCCGGCTCTGGTTGGATTAAGGATTTGACTGTTACCGACAATGGTTTACTGATTCCGAAAACGTCTGGTGGCTCGGGAACAACCTACGTCCCGGACTACGTTTATTCCTCGTCTGACTGGCGCGTGCTGTATGTTGGTGGCGATTGGAGCAATGGCTCGTATGCAGGTCTGTTGTGCTTCTATGCGGACGGCGCCTCTTCGGATTCGTACTCGAACGTCTCCGCGCGTCTCCTGTGCGAGGCGTAGCCTCGCAATCCCCTCCGGGGGTCCGGGGGTCGCAACCCCCGGCATGTTTCAAAGTATAAATTTTAATCTAAGCAGGGACTGTCTGCGCGTCGCGGAGCGCGTGTCGGTAAAGATGGCACAAGCACTGCTTAGTCGGCTTGGGCGGCTGAAATGGTGTGCCAGCAAAACGATAATGGTTAAATATGTACGTCCAGTGGGCGTGCAAAATTTGAAAGGAGTGGTACGAATTGAGAGTGCACGGAGATGTCAAACCGCCTGAGGTTGCGGCAGGCAGTATGCCAAACAAGCCCGGCAGGGCGTGGGTACGGCTGACCCAGAATGCCAAGCAGGAGAAAGACAAGGACGGTCATACCGGTTGGGTGTACGATGAGTACATTACTGAGGTGGATGACACACCCGGTCTGTTAGACGAGGTAACAGCCAACTACGACAATCTGCTGCGGGAAGCCAAGGCGAACGAGAAAAGCAAGGCTGACCTCGTGGCAGAAAATGAAGAACTGGTGGCGCAGAACGCAATGCTTAAGCAGCAGGTGGCTGCGCTGACCGATCAGCAGTCTTTTTACGAAGACTGCATCGTGGAAATGGCGCAAATTGTTTATGCGTAAGTTAATCAACAATATTCGAGAACGTTTTGAAAGGACGGTTATTATGATGGCAATTTTGTTCGCGCAGAGAGTAATCCTCGGCAAGTGTGAGTTTGAGCAGGTGCCGAAGAAGTTGCGGAAGCAGGTAGCGGAAATCCTGATCGACGAGTGCGGTATGCCGGAGCTTGTGCCTGCTGAGTTCGGCGGTACGGCGGAGTAAGCACACGATAAACACAACGGAAAAGGAGTAAAGTTATGTATCCCAACAACATCTACATCAAGAACTACGCAGAAGTGAAGAAGTACCACGGAGACATGGGCGTGCAGCTCGATAAGTTCGATAACGCCCACAACCTCAAGCATGACGCGCTCTCGCGCGCTCAGTACAAGCACTGGCGCGCACAGCAGACCGGCGTGCCTGAACTTCTCAGCGTTGAGGATAAGCGTCTGCTGGGGATTTGATTATGCCGACGGAAGTTATCTGCACCATTATCACAGGTGCTGCCGGAATTATCTGCGCTGCTATGGCGGCGCAGTCCGGCAAGCGTGATAAGAGAGCAAAAGAAGAATCGGAGCGGGTAAACCGGAGGGCGGAACAACGAGCCAAAGAGGGACGCTTACAGCTTGCAATGATTAACGCAAACTGTCAGCTTACCGTTGGTGTAGCAATGGCATTAAAGCGCGGTCACTGCAACGGTGAGGTAGAAGCAGGACTTGCGGCCATTGAAAAAACAACCAAGGAGTACGAGCAGTTCTTAGAAGGAATTGCTATAGACCATATTGCGAGGTGATAGTATGAAGGTAAATATCCCTGTACGAATGAAGAACCCGTGGTTTTGGGTTGGTATTGTCAGCGTGGCAATCACGGCCATTGGTGTTGACCCGCAGACGTTTACGAGCTGGGCGGCTGTGTGGGACGGTATTGTTTCGGTGCTGTCTAATCCGGTGCAGCTCTGCACGATGTGCCTTGCGGTGCTGAGCGTGTTCATTGACCCGACCACGGCGGGTATTACGGATTCCAAAACGGCGCTGACCTACACCGCACCGAAAAAGAAGGGTGAGTAAATGAGTATTCCATTTAAGCAGTGTAATGAACGAAACTACCGCAAGGGCAGAGAGTTCCCAATCAACTGGATTTGCCTGCACTTTACGTCCGGCAACGGCGATACGGCACAGAATAACGCGGATTATTTCGCGCGTGAGGGCGGTTTGAACGCAAGCGCACATTATTTCGTGGATACGGAAAGAATCATGCAGAGCGTAAAGGACGGCGACACGGCATGGCATTGCGGCAGGGAACGCGGCGGAAGCTATTACAACGACTGCCGGAACGCTAATTCTATCGGCATTGAGATGTGCAGCGTTATCCGGAATGGCGTGTACGTTATCCCGGAAGAGACCATGAAGCGTGCCGCAAAGCTGACCCGTGCGCTGATGGCAAAGTACCATGTACCGGTATCGCGCGTGTGCCGTCACTATGATGTGACGAGAAAAAATTGTCCCGAACCGTGGATTCGCAATCCTCAGTTGTGGGAGAAGTTCAAAACCATGCTGACAGAGAAAGAGGTTGAAGATATGACGGAAGCACAGACCCGCGCAATCGCAAAGCAGGAGATCAACAAAGCGGAAAGCGCAAAGAAAGTATACAACAGCGTTGCCGAATGCCCGGCGTGGGCGAAAGACACCGTGCAGAAGTTGGTGAACAAGGGCTTTTTGCAGGGCGACGATCAGGGCAAGCTGGCACTGACGACCGACCTGCTGCGCCTGCTGGTTATCAACGACCGTGCACACCTTTACGGCTAAGTTGCGGACGGACATAAAATATGGTATAATTCTATCAGGATTGAAAAAACGCATTGTTCCTGCGCTCCCCGAAGCCTTATGAACCTACATAGGGTATAGACGTAGAGGACGTGGGACGGTGTGTTTTTATAGGGTGCGAAGCGCGAAAGTGTGTCGCACCCGATTTTTTTATACAAGGGGAAAGATATGCGGTGACACCATAACGAGGGGATACCGCATGAAATTAACGGAATTTACAAGGCCGGAGGTGGAATACTTCCGGCGTGAGTGCAATTTTACACCAGAAGAACGCGCCGTGTTTGATCTGCGAACATCGGCGCGCTCTATTACTCAGATTTGCATGACGCTGCACATGAGCGAAAGCACGGTGCATCGTCGGTTGAACAGCATCAAATGCAAAATGCTGCGCGTGCTGTGACAGCAAGTTGACAGATTTGTGACAGGTTTTCACGCCCTGTAGACCTTATACTGAAAGTATAAGGAAGTGATCGCATGAGTTACGAACAGAGACTTGAACGCATGGGGTATGACCCTGAGTGCGCTCGTCGCATTGTAGCAGTTTACCGCAACGCAGGCAACACAGATTGCTTAGAGGAGTATATATCCTACAAAGAGGCGGTAAGTAAATCCATCAGCGAACACGTTACGGAGGTGCTGGGTTAATGGCATATCCTTATGGTTACACTGGCTACACGCCGCAGTATCAACAGCAGTACCCGCAACAGCCAATGCAGACACCAATGCAACAGCAGGTGCAATCTCCACAGCATATTGTTCGACCTGTGGCAAGCGTGGAGGAAGCACGCGCGGTACAGACGGACTTTTCCGGTGCGCTTACTATCATGCCGGACACGGCGCACGGCTATATCTACACAAAGCAGCTCAACCTTCAAACCGGCTGCGCGGATTTCGCGGCATACAGCCGGGTGCAGATGCAGGAAACAAATAAACCCTCGGAAACGGATTTGTCAATGTTCGTTCCGAGAAGCGAGTTTGACGAGCTGAAAGCACGGTTCAACACGCTGTGCGACAAGTTGGGAGGGAGCGAGGCATGATGAGCATAATTCAGCTGATGCAGCTGATGCAGCACGGCGGGAACCCGACGGTGCTTTTGCAGCAGATGACAGGCAACGCTCCGATGGTGAATCAGCTTATGCAGAGTATGCAGGGGAAAAGTCTGGATGCACTGCGGCAGATGGCGATGAACATCGCCAAAGAACGGGGAATCGACCTCGGCGAGTTTGCACAGCAATTCGGCATGAAGATCAAGTAAATATCCATTTTCAGTTTTGACGGAATCTTGACGAAAATCCGGCGTGAATTTGTCATGTTCGGAAAGCGTACGGTTCCGATCAAATATAACTGAAAAGGAGAATATAACATGGATAACGATTTTGCAACCGGCTATGCTCTTGGCAGTGACAGCGGCAACAACTCCGGCAACGGTATGTGGGGCGGCGATGGCTCTTGGATTTTCGCATTTCTGATTATTGCACTGATTTTCGGCGGCAACGGCTGGGGCTGGGGCAACAACGGCGGCAACGGTGCGAACGGCGCAGGGTATCAGGGCGCGGTTACTCGCTCCGATCTGTGCAGTGAGTTCAACTTCAACAACCTGTCCCGTTCCGTTCTCGGCATTCAGGACGGATTGTGCAACGGCTTTTACAGTATGAACAACGGAATGCTTACCGGCTTCAACACGCTCGGCAGCGCGGTTTCTAACGGCTTCCACGGTGTAGACAACGCAATTTGTCAGCTCGGCTACCAGAACGCACAGCTTATCAACGGCGTAAACCAGAACATGAACACTGGCTTTAACGGCGTAACTGCTGGCCTTACCGCACTGGGTACGCAGATGGCTTCCTGCTGCTGCGACACGCAGCGTCAGATCGAGCGCGGTTTCTGCGACACCAACTATAATGCCGCAACCAATGCGCGTGACATTATCCAGACTGCGCACAACGACACCGACCGCATTATTGCACGCCTCGACCAGATGGAAACTGCGCGTCAGGCAGAGAAGATCGCGGCGCTCCAGACGGAGAACCAGACCCTCAAGTTCGCTGCTTCTCAGGAAGCACAGAACAATTATCTGGTAAACGCTCTGCGTCCGGCACCCGTTCCGGCGTTTCCCGTTCCGGCACCTTACCAGTTTTCCGGCTGCGGCTGCAACACCTGCTGCGGCATGTGAGAGATACGTTCAGCCGGGGGGCATTCCCCCGGCTTTGATAGGAGGTTTTGATTATGGCTTGCAAGCCTGTACAAAAACTGTGTCCGAACCTGCGTATCTCACAGAGCGTGACTTACGCAAGCGGCGTGCTGACGGTGAACATTCCGGCGGGAGATTACCAGAACGGCTGCGTATACGGAATCGTAATCGCTCAGAACATTCCGAGCACAACGATCATCGGCGCACCGGTAGTAATCACAATCGGCGACGGAACGGTAACGTATCCGCTGCTGAAATGCAACGGCGCACAGGCGACAGTGTTTAATCTGGACACCCGTCACAAATACCTGTGTCGCGTTGTCACTTCGTCCAGCGGCGGCAGTTTCCGAATGCTCGGTAATTCCTGCTGCTCTCATTCTGACGCGCTGCGGTCTATTAACGGCACAGCGCCGACGGTGTAAGGGGGTATCATCATGAAACGAGGAACCCGAATGCTGTTGATGCAGCACACCCGCCGAGAGAATGCTTCGCCGGAGGAATGGAGAATCCGCAAGACGTACCCCGAAAATCGCCAGCATTACGGCGTGCGGTATCGTTACAATCATATTGAGCCTTACGGTTACTATGACGAGCGTATTCACGGCGGCGAACCGGAGATGCGGAATTATCGCCGTTATTCTGACGGACGCTTTGCACCCAAAAGCAGCATGGAATATCCGGAGTATGACGAGTACCCCGATTACGAGGACGAGATGCGCCCTATTGGCTTTCGTGACGATGATGCTTACATGGGGGATACTTCTTATGTAGGTGACAAGACGCACGGTTCTGAGCGCACTATGGGCTATGCTTCCAGTACGCACACCGGACGTATGACTAAGGACATGGCGGACGAATGGCTGCACAACATGCAGAACGCTGATGGCACGACCGGCCCGCACTGGACGTTTGAACAGTGCAAGCAGGTAATGCAGCAGCACAACTTGAATTACGACCCGGTAGAATTCTGGGTGGCAATGAACGCTGTATACTCCGACTTTGGCAAGGTCAACGAGAAACACGGCATCCGCAACATTGATTACTATGTTGACGCTGCTTGTGCGTTCTGGCTCGAAGACAAGGACGCAGTAAAAAATAAGGAAACGGCATACTATCTCTATGTTGTGAAGCATTGAATGAAGGGAGGGCAAATGTCCTCCCTTTATTGCGGTGTTGAAGTCCCGCGCTATCTGTGGTACAATGTATAGGTCAAGTGGGACTAAACATGGGACTAAAATTTTTGAAATGTCAAAAGTTCAGACATACTGTGGGGTTTCGAAATTTCACCTCGTCCTTGGTAAGGATGAGGTCACCAGTTCAAATCTGGTTAGCAGCTCCA
>ERZ773221.431-NODE-431-length-49433-cov-6.537142_pt1 | contig 49433 bp, 48 predicted proteins | sample MGYA00580994_ERZ773221 | MGnify/ENA primary metagenome ERZ773221 (study PRJEB29015, sample SAMEA2737758) | human gut metagenome | biome: human gut; feature: human-associated habitat; material: faeces | place: China | collected 2012 ... | reverse complement strand
GAAGTACGTTTCTGCCACAGATATTCTATCAGATTTTAAAAAGACTGTCGACAGTCACTTTGTCAACAGTCTGAAACAACCAGAATAAATCTGGTTGTTCAAGAATTACATGTATTTATCGGCATTATTCATTAAATATTGAATGATAGATTGTCGTGTCACAATACCAATAAAAATTTGACGATCATCGACTACGGGTACGAAGTTTTGTTTCAAAGATTGTGCAAATAATTGATCAACAGGTACATCGATTTGTACTGGTGGTGTAAAGTCTCCACGAATTAGTTCACGAATCTCCATTTGTTCTAGATCTTCTTTATGAATTGAAGGATGGTCTAATAAGTACCAAAGAAAATCCCCCTCTGTAATGGTTCCTACATAAACCCCTTCCTTATTAATAATGGGCATCGCCGTATATTTGTGCTTGCGCATGAGGGCAAGTCCATCTTCAACACTGATATTATCGTATAAATATTTAACACTATTTTTAGTCTTCAGAAAAAAGAATACATTTTCCTGCATTGTCTATCACCTCAGCTTTATACTACCATAATATTTATCATTTAAAAATCATACAATTATGGGAAATTGTGCAGAAGTATGATAGAATTTCTGTAAAAGTGGAGGCAAGAAAATGGAACAATATAAAAAAGAGTTTATTGATTTCATGTTGGAATCTAAAGTGTTAAAATTTGGTGATTTTACACTAAAATCAGGACGTAAATCCCCATTCTTTATGAATGCTGGTGGATATGTTACAGGTAATCAGTTAAAAAGATTAGGTGAATATTACGCAAAGGCTATCGTTGATCAATATGGTAAAGACTTCGATGTATTATTCGGACCTGCATATAAGGGAATTCCATTGGCTGTTGCGACGACAATCGCATTAGATCATTTATATGGAATGGAAGTTCGTTATTGTTCAGATCGTAAAGAAGAAAAAGATCATGGAGCTGACAAGGGAAGTTTCTTAGGAACAAAACTACAAGATGGAGATCGCGTTGTTATGATTGAAGATGTTACGACATCTGGAAAATCAATGGAAGAAACAGTGCCAAAGGTTCGTGGTGCAGCAAATGTTGAAATCGTTGGATTGATGGTTTCTTTAAATCGTAACGAAAAGGGAAAAGGTGAAAAAACAGCATTAACAGAAGTGAGTGAATTATATGGTTTCCCAACAGCTGCTATCGTATCCATGCCAGAAGTCATTGAATATTTAGGAGATAAATTAGATCCTGAATTAAAATCAAGAATTGATGCATATTATGAAGAATATGGAGCTAAGGAATAGGGTCGAAAGATTCTATTCTTTTTATATACTTTGCGCATTGCGGTATATTTCTTACTAAAATACTTTGCGCACTGCGGTATATTTTGCACTAAATTACTTTGCGCACTGCGGTATGTATGATGTATAATGTTTTATATAAAGGAGATATCGCGATGGAAATAAAAAGAAAGATTTATTCTAAACTTTTGAAATGGAAACAGGAAACAAATGGATCCAAAGCATTGTTGATTGAAGGGGCTAGGCGAATTGGAAAATCCACAGTAGCAGAAGAGTTTGGGCAGAATGAATATAAATCTTATGCTTTAATTGATTTTAGCAAGGCTCCAAATGCAATCATTAAAGCGTTTGATAATTTAAATGATTTGGATACGTTTTTTCAAATTATTTCTTTGGAAATGAATGTTCGATTATTTAAAAGGGAATCGTTGATTATATTTGATGAAATTCAAAGATTTCCTCAAGCTAGACAAGCTATTAAATATTTGGTTGAAGATGGTCGATATGATTATTTAGAAACGGGTTCTTTGATTTCGATTAAAGAAAATGTTGAAAATATCACATTGCCATCAGAGGAAAGAAAGATTCGTATGTACCCTGTAGATTTTGAAGAGTTCATGATATATATGGGTGAGGAATTGTTGTTTGAATATATTAAAAATTGTTGGAATCAGAAAAGACCTTTAGAGGAAAAATTGCATGTGAAGGCTATGCATTTGTTTAAAGAATATTTATTAGTTGGGGGAATGCCACAGGCATTAAAGGCTTATAAAAATGGGAATAAAGATTTCTATGCGGCGGATGTGGAAAAAAGAGATATTCTTGATCTCTATCGTGATGATATTAAAAAAGCGGCTAAAAGATACAATTCAAGAGTGTCAGCTTTGTTTGAGAATATCCCAGGATATTTATCTACACATGAAAAAAAGGTTGTTTTATCTGAACTGGGAGAATCTAATCGTAGTTTTGACAGGTATGATGAGCCTTTATTTTGGCTAGACGATTCTATGATTTGTAATTTATGTTATAAATGCACAGATCCAAATGTAGGATTTGCGTTAAATAAAGATGATTCTTATGTGAAATGCTACATGGGAGATACAGGATTATTAGTGAGTTTGGCATTTAGTGAAAATGAGTTGAGTTCTTCAAGATTGTATTACCAGATAATGAATGATAAATTATCTTTGAACAAAGGTATGTTGTATGAAAATATGATTGCGCAAATGATTACGTCTATGCAAAAAAAGCTTTATTTTTATACAAAATATAATAAGGAAAAACATAGAAATGATATTGAAATTGATTTCTTATTATCGAATGAGAGTAAAACAAATCTAAAAGTATTTCCAATCGAAGTAAAATCTTCAAAGAATTATTCAGCTACGTCTTTAGATAAATTTAAAGACTTATTTGGCAAGAAAATCGCAACACCATATATTGTTCATCCAAAAAATCTTGCAAGAAAAGATAATATAATTTGTATTCCACCATATATGATATGTGCAGCGTTGAGTGATGATTTAGAATAGGGTCGAAAGAGTCTATTCTTTTTTCATGTTTTACGTTACATTTAACCTGTTGTGAATTAAAATATAAGTAGATAGTGCAGTATATAAAAAGTGAGGTGATGGTGTATATAATATGCTGTACCATGACTTTAAGGAAAAGACAAATAATAATTCTTACAAAAAATTTATAATTTTGGTAAAATGTCTACAACAACGAGTCTTCTTACAGGATATAATTCCAGTTGTAGAAGGCTCGATTTTTGTATATTAGGAGGTATCTTATGATAATTACAATTACACGTGAATTTGGTAGTGGTGGAAGAACCATTGCCAAGAAATTAGCTGAAAAACTAGGCTATGCTTATTATGATTATGAAATTGTGCAACAAATTGCTCAAGAAAGTGGCTTTGCGAAAGAGTACATTGAAGAAAATGGGGAAGATGCATCTAGTACAAGTACATTTGGCTTTATTTGGAATAATTATGGATATAACTTATCGGACGAATTATATATTGCACAAAGAAATGTAATTTGTGAATTAGCCGATAAAGGAAATTGTGTCATTGTAGGAAGATGTTCAGACTATATTCTTCGTGATCGTAAAGACGTATTGAATGTATTTATTCATGCAGACTTTGAATATCGAAAGAATCGTGTTGTATCGGTTTATGGACAAAATGAATTTGCGCCAGACAAACGAATCAAAGATAAGGATAAACGTCGTATTGCTTACTATAAATATTACACAGATCGTAAATGGGCCGATGCCAAAAACTATCAATTGTGTTTAGATAGTGGTGTTTTGGGCATTGATAAATGTGTAGAATTAATTGAAAAAGCCATGTAATTTTACTTTGACAAATTAAAAAAATAAAAATATAATCACTTCGTAACGAGTAGCGGAAACAGCGTAAATCCAGTTTTCTGCTACTTTTTTATATTTTTGTAAAGTGTGTTGCTTAAAAGCGTAAGTCCGACTTATGTAGACAATGCACTTTTTTTGTGTTTTAAGGAGGAAAAGAATGGAAGAAAACAACAAAATGAAAAGTGAACCCGTCAATAAGTTGATGCTTCAAATGGGTGTACCTATGATTTTATCTATGGCACTACAAGCTGTCTATAACATCGTTGATAGTGCTTTTGTAGGAAATATGAAAGAAGGAAGTGAAGCCGCATTAAATGCACTTACCTTAGTTTTCCCTATCCAGATGTTGATGGTGGCCTTAGCTATTGGTACAGGCGTTGGAGTAAACGCCTTACTCGCAAGAACTTTAGGACAGAGAAATCGTGAAAAAGCTTCTAAAGTAGCTGGAAATGGTTTGTTTCTAGCTACAGTTATTTATGTTCTTTGTGTATTGTTTGGATTGTTTGGCATTAAAGCCTATATATCCTCTCAAACAAGTGATGCACTTGTATTATCGATGAGTGTAGACTATCTAAGGATTTGTTGCCTATTATCTTTTGGCGTTGTGTTCTTTTCTATGTTTGAAAAGCTGCTTCAAGCTACAGGACGCTCCTTATATTCTACAATTGGACAAGTTACAGGTGCCGTAATCAATATGATTCTAGATCCTATCTTGATCTATAGGTTTAATTTAGGTGTACAAGGAGCGGCTTATGCGACAGTCATGGGACAAATTTTATCGGCTTTATTATTAGTTGTGTTTCATATGCGTTTAAATAAAGAATTTGATCAGGGTCTCACTTATACAAAACCCAATAAGCGTATCATCAAAGAAATCTATTCGATTGGACTTCCAGCCATTATTGCGCAGGCATTGATGTCATTCATGGTATATGCGATGAACTTAATTCTAAAATTTGATGCATCTGCACAAACGGCCTATGGCCTATTCTATAAAGTACAACAATTTGTCTTATTTATGGCATTTGGCTTAAGAGATGCGATTACACCTATTATTGCCTTTTCGTATGGTATGCAAAATAAGAAGCGTGTTAAAGATGGAATTAAATATGGCTTAATATATACTATAGTATTAATGGTTGTAGGGACTTTGATTACAGAACTATTCCCAAACTTTTTTGCCACACTTTTTAATGCAGGACAATCCAGAATATATTTCATCAGTGCTGTTCGAATTATATCCATTAGCTTTGTGTTTGCGGGTGTAAATATCGCATTTCAAGGTGTGTATCAAGCTTTGAATGGAGGTATGGAATCCTTAATTGTATCTTTGCTTAGACAAGCCATTTTGATTTTACCTTTAGCTTGGGGATTTTCAAAATTAGTCATTCAATATGATAGGGATGTATCTTTGATTTGGTATGCATTTGTGATTACGGAAGTTTTGTCTTGTGTTGTGGGATGGGTATTTTTAAGACGAATTGAGAAAAAGAAGATGGTGTTTGATTAAGGTCAAACACTTTTTCTTTTGAGTGGTGTATAATAAAATACATATGGAGGAAACATATGGAACAAGATTCTCTATTTTCAATACAAGAAGATACAAGGCCTTTAGCCGATCGTATGCGTCCGGAAACATTGGATGAATATGTAGGACAAAAACAGCTTGTTGCCAAGGGAAATCTTTTGTGGCAAATGATTGAACATGATCAAGTGACATCGATGGTTTTCTGGGGTCCACCAGGCGTTGGAAAAACGACATTGGCACGTATTATTGCACATCAGACAAAGAGTTATTTTGTGGATTTCTCAGCTGTTACTAGTGGCATTAAAGAAATCAAGGAAGTTATGAAGCAGGCCGATACGCGTAGGGCCTTGGGACAAAAAACAATATTATTCGTAGATGAAATCCATCGTTTTAATAAGGCACAACAAGATGCATTTTTACCCTATGTGGAAAAGGGAAGTATCATTCTAATTGGGGCTACAACAGAAAATCCTAGTTTTGAGATCAATTCCGCCCTTTTATCTAGGTGTAGAGTGTTTGTGTTAAACAGTCTAAATACGGATGATTTAAAGGATTTGATTATTCGTGCTATTTCCAGTTCAAAAGGATTAGGCAATTTAAAAATACATATTACGGATGAAGATATTGAGGCGATTGCCGCATTTTCGGGTGGAGATGCTCGTTTCTGTTTAAATACTTTAGAGATGGTTGTTTATAATAGTCCAAGTGAATTGGATGGTATTCATGTTTCACAGGATATTTTGAAGCAATGCCTTCAGAAAAGGTCGTTATTGTATGATAAAAAAGGGGAGGAACACTATAATATTATTTCGGCTCTACATAAAAGTGTACGAAACTCCGATGTACAGGCCGCTGTATATTGGTTAGCACGTATGTTAGAGGCTGGAGAAGACCCTTTATATATCGCAAGAAGATTCGTTCGTATGGCTAGTGAAGATATTGGTATGGCAGATTCTAGAGCCTTAGAAATCTGTGTGGCAGCCTATCAGGCATGTCACTATTTGGGTGTTCCAGAATGCAATGTACATTTAACGCATGCAGCTGTCTATTTGGCTTTGGCTCCAAAATCAAACGCTTTAGAAGTGGCTTATAATAATGCGAAGAGTGATGCATTAAAAACATTAGATCAGCCAGTGCCTTTACACATTCGTAATGCGCCAACAAAGCTAATGAAGGAGTTAGGCTACAGTAAAGGATATGAGTATTCACATGATTATGAATATCACATGACGGATATGCAATGTCTTCCAGATGCTCTAGTTGGTAAAGAATATTATGTACCTAGTGATCAGGGTTCTGAAGTGAAGGTGCGAAATCGTCTTGCACAGATTAAACAAATCAAGGCAATGGTGCATAGAAATCGTATGATGAAGAAAAAATAGTTGAAAAAAGATATAAGATGGAATAGTGTATTTCAGTAGAAAGAGGTCATTATGAAAATAGAAATTCATAGTTTACAAGAAACACAGAAATTTGCCACTAAAATGGCAGATCTTTGCAGAAATAAACAATTAGTCATTACATTAGATGGAGATTTGGGTGCAGGTAAAACAACTTGGACAAAAAGCTTCGGGAAAGCTTTGGGTGTAAAGAATGTAATCAATTCACCAACTTTTACAATCTTAAAGGATTATAAACAAGAAGGTGGAGTCCCTTTCCATCATATTGATGCGTATCGTTTGGAAGGAAAATGTCAGGACTTAGGTTTTGAAGATTGTTTTGATGAAGGAATTACTGTAGTAGAATGGTCTGAATTTATTGAAGATCAATTGCCACAAGATCATATCAAAATTTCTTTTGAAGAAGGTATCGATGAAAATCGTACAGTGACATTAGAATATACGGGTCCTGTATCAAAAAGTATTGTGGAGGCATATCATGATTAGTTTATGTATGGATAGTGCTTATAAAGCATTAGTGTTAGGTTTATATAAAGATGGAACATTGATTGATGGTGTATCTATTGAAGCATTCAAGAAACAAAGTGAAACGATTTTTGTGGAATTAAATCAATTGTTTGAAAAGACAGGTTTAGACTATAAAGATGTAGATGAAGTGATCATTACAGATGGTCCTGGATCTTATACAGGCATTCGTATTGCGATGACAATTGCGAAAGTATTTTGTACACAAATGCATAAAACATTAAAGTGTATTAGTACAATGCAGTTGTTTGCGGGCATGGATGAAAGTGCCAACGTTATTTTGGATGCGCGTAGTAAAAGAGCGTATGTAGCACACTTAGAAAAGGGTGTTGTGGTTGGAAAAACACAAATTTTAGAAGTCGATCAATTGGAAGATTTCTTAAATGAACATCCTGGAACATTATATGGAGATGGTTATTTGGTGAATCAAGAAGCTGTGACTAGTGATTTCTTGAAGAATTTTATGGAGGTGCCAAGTCGTACAATTGAAAATGTACATGCTTTAGTTCCTCAATATTTAAAAGAAAGTGATGCTTATAAAGCATGATCTTTAAAGAAATGAAAGACACGGATCTTGTTCGTGTTTTAGAACTTGAACAAGCTTGTTTTAAACAGCCTTGGCTAGAAAAAGATTGTTTATATGAATTGAATGAGAATCCCTTTTCTCATGGTTGGATCTTAGAAGATGGAGATACAATTATTGGCTACGCCTTTTTATGGGAAACCTTTGAAATGGCACAGCTTGCTCGTATTGGAGTCGATCCTGACTTAAGAAAAAGAGGATATGGTAAAGAATTGATGATGCATTTATTTGATCGAGCTCGAGAAGCGGCTTGTGAATATATGACATTAGAGGTTCGTGCTAGTAATGAGGCAGCCTTGAATTTATATCAAAAAATGGGCTTTATTCAAGTCAATGTATCTAAGAGTTATTATCCGGATGGAGAAGATGCTATTGTGATGACATTGGCATTGTAGGAGGATTGTATGATTATTATCGGAATTGAAAGTAGTTGTGATGAAACAGCCGTTGCGGTTGTCAAAGATAAAAAGGAAGTATTATCCAGTGTAGTTGCCAGTCAAATTGATGTGCATACAGAATTTGGTGGGGTCGTACCCGAAGTTGCAAGTCGTATTCATGTAGAAAATATTTCGTATTGTATAGAAAAAGCATTGAAGGATGCCAATATCACTATGGAAGATGTGGATGCGGTTGCCGTTACGCAAGGTCCTGGCTTAATTGGATGTTTACACGTTGGTGTGCAGGCTGCCAAGACTTTGGCTTTTGCCTACCACAAACCATTAGTTCCTGTACATCATTTGGCAGGGCATATTTATGCCAATGAATTAGTGGTGGATATGAAATATCCTGTATTGGCTCTTGTTGTTTCTGGTGGAAATACGGAACTTGTTTATATGAAGGATGAAACAAGTTTTGAAATCTTAGGAGAAACACAGGATGATGCGATTGGAGAAGCCTTTGACAAAGTGGCTCGTGTGTTAGGCCTTGGATATCCTGGTGGTCCTAAAATTGATAAATTGGCAAAAGAAGGTAAGCCGGTATATGAACTGGCAAAACCGAAGACACAAGGTCGTTATGATTTTAGCTTTTCTGGATTGAAGAGTAGTGTTCTACAATTTACGAAACGTATGGAAAGACAAGGCAAGACATTTGATATGGCAGATTTAGCTTGTTCATTCCAAGAATGTGCATTGGATGAAATCTTCTCTCGTGTAAGAGCCGTATTAGATGATCATAAAGATATTCGCCATTTCGTTGTAGGTGGTGGAGTAAGTGCTAACTCTAGACTTCGTGAAAAGGTAGAAGAATTAAGAAATGAATATCCGGAAGTTGAATTTACTGTACCTCCAATGTATTGTTGTACAGACAATGCGAGCATGATCGGTGTTGCAGGAACCATTGCCTATCTTTCTGGAAGAAGAGCAGATGCTAGTTTAACAGCGGATTCAAGTCTAGAAATCCAATAGGAGGTTTTATGCAAGAGCTACGTTTACTTCAAGAAAAAGATTTAGAAAGTATGTATCCAATCTATGTACATTATGTAAAGACAAGTACAGCTATATTTGATGTTGTACCAGATTCTTTTGATGTATTTAAAGAACATATGATGGAAGTTTCAAAGACAAATCCATTTTATGTCGCACTTAATGATGATGTTCTAATTGGCTATGGCTATGTACACCCTGCTTTTTCGAAGGAAGCGTATAAGTATTGTGTAGAACTTACTATTTATTTTAAAGAAGGAAAACATTATGGTTTACCTTCTAAAATGTTAGATCAGCTTGAAGCGGATTGTAGAAAGCTAAACATGCGTTGGATCATTTCATGTATTACGGATTCGAATGAAGAAAGTATAGCCTTTCATAAAAAACATGGCTTTACTATGTATGGGGCATTACCTTCTTGTGGTATGAAATTTGATGTGTGGCATGGTGTAGTTTGGCTTTGTAAGAGATTGGATGAGGTTAAAAAGGATTTTTCTTGTGCAAGTAATGCAACCATCTTGGGTAATGTTTCAATTGGTAAAGATTCAAGTGTTTGGCATAACGCTGTGATTCGTAGTGAAGAAGAAGTGATTGAAATTGGGCAAGAAACCAATATTCAAGATCAATGTGTTTTGCATACGGATCGTGGCTGCCCATTAAAAATTGGTGATCGTGTCACGATTGGTCATGGGGCTATTGTGCATGGTTGTACGATTGAGGATGAGGTGCTTATTGGTATGGGTGCTATTGTTTTAAATGGAGCTTGTATTGGAAGCCATAGTATAATTGGTGCTGGTTGTGTTGTACCTGAAAATATGGTGATTCCACAAAAGAGTGTTGTGGTTGGAGTACCAGCTAAGATTATTAAGAAGACTTCAGAATCTCAGGTTTCTGACATTCTTTCAAATGCAGATCATTATGTAAAATTATCAAAAAAATTGGATTAGTCATTTGGCTAATCCTTTTGTATATTGTAAAATCGATGTAGTGAGGTTGATTATGGAAAACTTATTAAATTATGTACGTTTAAGAAGAGATATCGACTTTTCTATTTGTCCCTTTAATGAGGTGGATATGTTAGTATGTGCCGATCTGTCTTACGTGGATTGGGATGGCATTGTGGAAAAGGATGAGGTTTCTTTAGAAGAAGCTTGTCGTAAATATCTTTCTTTATATAGTGAAGAGGAATTAAAAAGTAAGTATACATTTTCAATGAATCTTCCCCATTTAATTGATGTGTTACAAGATACGATTCGTTATGGAAATATTAAGTTGAAGAACTATAAAAAAGTCTATAGCGATGAAGATGTGATTCAATTTAGTGTGGTAACACTTGTGTTGCCAGATGGATCTTTCGTACTTTCTTTTAGTGGTACAGATGGTAGTATCACGGGTTGGAAAGAAAATTTAATGATGACCTATAGTAAGGATCTTCCTTGTCAAATCCTGGCGAAGGATTATGTCAAAGAAACTATTGCGGATATTCCTGAAACGAGTTATTTGTTTGGATTAAAAAAGAAAAAGGTCTATCCAAAGATGTATTTGACGGGGCATTCAAAGGGTGGAAATCTAGCGATGTATGCCTATTTAAAAAATCCAAAACTACAGGGATATATTGAAGGTGTGAAAAGTTTTGATGGGCCTGGTTTTGCGGATGGTTTTTGGCAAGGTGATGAGGATGTATCTAAGATCACAAACTATATTCCTAAGGATAGTATAGTGGGTCGTGTTTTAGATCATAGAGAACAAACGAAAATCCTGGATGCTCAAGGTTCTGGTCTAGTTCAGCATGATACGCTTATGTGGAGTGTGGATATAAAAGACTTTAATTATTGTGATGCACTCACAAAAGAGAGTGATGATTTATTGGAATATGTAAATAAGTTATTGATGGATCGTCCACTGGAAGAAAAAGAGCGCTATTGTCATTTGATTGGAGAATTATTTGATCGTATGGAAATTTATACGATTGCGGATTTAACTGAATTTTCATTTAAACAGGCATTGTCTGGAATTAAGGAGATTCGTCAATTGAATGCAGAAGAAATTAAGTTTATGTTTGAAGTTGTGAAATTTATTGCGGTGCAATCCGCTCCAATATTAGTGAAAGGAAGAAAGTAAAATGAGAAAAATAGGTTGGATTGGTGCTGGCATTATGGGTCAGCCAATGGTTATTCATTTATTGAATAAAGGTTATGAAGTGCATGTGTACGCAAGACATCCAGAAAGGGTAGAACAAGCTAAAAATGCAGGTGCTATTTTAGAAGAATCGATTGTGTCTTTGACATCCAATGTAGATGTCATTTGTACAATGGTCGGTTTTCCTAGTGATGTTAAAGAAGTATATGATGTGATTTTTAGTTGTATTGATGCGGGTAAAACTTGTATTGATTTTACGACTTCAAGTCCAAAACTTGCCAAAGAATTGTATACAAAAGGAAAAGAATTGGGTGTTCATGTATTGGATGCGCCAGTGACTGGTGGAGATACGGGAGCTAAAAATGGTACTCTAACTGTATTGGTTGGTGCAGATAAAGAGGATTTTGAAACGAATAAAGAAATCTTTGAAGCGTTTGGAACACAAATTGAGTATTGTGGCAAGGCGAGTTGTGGACAACATGTCAAGATGGCTAACCAAATCATGATTGCGAATACGTTACAAGGTATTTGTGAGGCCATGTCGTATTTGAATTGTAAAGATGTGGATGAATCTTTCGTGTATCGCTTCTTGCGTAATGGTGCTGCTGGATCTAAACAATTGGAATTTCAAGGTAAGAAGATGTTAGAGAATGATTATGCGCCTGGTTTTTATGTGAAGCATTTTGTGAAGGATTTAAAAATTGCAGTACAAGAGGCAAATTTTCCTTTGTATGGTGTAAATCGTGTCATCAAAGAATATGTGGATTTAATGGATCGTGGTATGAGTGATTTGGGTACGCAGTGTTTGATTGAATATTTTAGAAAGTCACAAATTAAAGCGGTTATCTTTGATATGGATGGTTTGATGTTTAATACGGAGAAGATGTTTAAGGATGAGTTTAAAGAGAAGGCCAAAGAATTAGGCGTTTCTTGTCCAGACTATTTTCCAGAACCTTTAATTGGTTGTGATTCAAGAAAGGTTGCAGAGTTTGAAATGATGTATCCAGGTGTGACAAGAGTTATGGAAGAAATTCAGGAAGAGCGTGTGGATTATTTCTTTACATATTTTAAAGAGCCTGGTAGTGCCAATATGGTTGGTTTACAGAATCTAATTGAGTATATTGAAGAGAATAAGATTCCTTATGCGGTGGCTTCAAGTTCGCATCCGCAGGCCATTAAAAAGTTCTTGTCGCATGCGGGTTTTGTGTTAAGTCCAAATGTGATTGTATCTTCTAAAGAGGGATATAAATCAAAACCGGCTCCAGATGTTTTCTTGGCAGCAGCTGAAAGATTAGATGTAAAACCAGAAAACTGTTTAGTATTAGAGGATAGTAAGCATGGAATTATGGCAGCAGCCAATGCGAAGATGCATTCCATTTTTATTCAAGATCAGATTGCGCCAGATGACGAAATGAAGGAGTATATCCAAGAATCTTGTACGGATTTAAATGAAGTAATTGATTATTTAAAGCGTTGTAAATAATTGGTTGCTACTTTATAATATTGTTGAGAAATTAATAGGAGGACGTAATGAAAAAAGAATTAGTCATTGTTCTTGATTTTGGAGGACAATATAATCAGTTGGTTGCACGTCGTGTTCGTGAGTGCAATGTATATTGTGAAATTTATTCATATAAAACAGATTTAGAAAAAATCAAAGCTATGGATCCAAAGGGAATTATCTTAACTGGAGGACCAAATAGTTGTTATGAAGCAGATTCACCAACATATTCAAAGGAATTATTTGAATTGGGTATCCCAGTTCTTGGTCTTTGCTATGGCGCACAATTGATGATGCATGTATTGGGTGGAAAAGTAGAAAAAGCGGATCACCGTGAATATGGTAAGACAGAGGTTCTTGTTGATAAGACTTCTTCTAAAATCTTCGAGGGTGTGTCTGAGAAAACAATTTGCTGGATGTCACACTTTGACTATATTTCACAGGTAGCACCTGGTTTTGAAATTACGTCTCATACAGATAACTGTCCTTGTGCATCAAGTGAAAATGCAGAAAAAGGATTATATGCTATTCAGTTCCATCCAGAAGTATTGCATACACAAGAAGGTTCAAAAATGTTATATAACTTCGTTCGTGGTGTTTGTGGATGCTGTGGTGATTGGAGAATGGATAACTTTGTTGAAGAACAAATTAAAGCTATTCGTGAAAAGGTTGGAGATGGAAAAGTTTTATGTGCCCTTAGTGGTGGAGTAGACTCTTCTGTTGCAGCTGTATTATTATCAAAAGCAATTGGTAACCAATTGACATGTGTATTTGTTGATCATGGTTTACTTCGTAAAAATGAAGGGGATGAAGTAGAAGCTGTATTTGGTCCTGAAGGTCCATATGAGTTAAACTTCATTCGTGTAAATGCACAACAAAGATATTATGAAAAGCTAAAGGGTGTTGAAGAACCAGAAGCAAAACGTAAGATCATTGGTGAAGAATTCATTCGTGTATTTGAAGAAGAGGCTAAGAAAATTGGAAAAGTTGATTTCTTAGTTCAGGGAACGATTTATCCAGATGTTGTTGAGAGTGGTTTAGGTGGAGAATCTGCCGTAATTAAATCTCACCACAACGTTGGTGGACTTCCTGATCATGTAGATTTCAAAGAAATCATTGAACCATTACGTGACTTGTTCAAGGATGAGGTTCGTAAAGCCGGTTTAGAATTAGGTATTCCTGAATACTTGGTATTCAGACAACCATTCCCAGGACCTGGTTTAGGAATTCGTATCATTGGTGAAGTAACTGAAGAAAAAGTAAAAATCGTTCAAGATGCAGATGCCATTTATCGTGAAGAAATCGCAAATGCTGGATTAGATCGTTCAATCGGTCAATACTTTGCAGCATTGACAAATATGCGTTCCGTAGGTGTTATGGGTGATGAAAGAACATATGATTATGCCATCGCTTTACGTGCCGTTAATACAATTGACTTTATGACTGCTGAATCTGCTCAGATTCCATATGAAGTATTAAATAAAGTTATGTCTCGTATTATTAATGAGGTTCGTGGGGTTAACCGTGTAATGTATGACCTTACTAGTAAGCCTCCTGGAACAATCGAGTTCGAATAAAGAATAAATGCTAGAAGTGCTTTATATAAAACGCATTCTAGCTTTTTTAATACCTTAAGATACGCAAAAGGTACGAAAAGGTACTCATTTTATTATTTCTCTTGTTCAAATATATGCCAGCTGATCCATGATAAAATAGAATTTTCTTAAGAAGGAGTATAGCCCATGATGATGTATTTTGAATTTAATGAAGATAAATTGAAACAGAATAGTTTAACTACCGAGCAATGCTTTCGTGTAATTGATAAAGTCATGAATGAATATGGTGTACATGCAAATTCACCAGGAGCATATATAGCATCCGATGAAAGTGGATTTAATGCGTTTAGTATATTGAAATGTAATCTACCTAAAACAAAATGGTTTCTTAAAGTAATTGAGAAATGGTTCTGGTTTGATGATGAAGATGATATTGATTGGAATGATAAAGGTTCTGATTGCATTCATTCTATTCAAAAGTATGGAGTGTAATTTATAATACGATATAAATAAAAGCCTGCAAATGAAGACAACAAGATGGTTGATGTTTTCACTTGCAGGAGTTATATTACACCGATTATCCGTTATGTTGAACCGACTTGAGTGTCATCTTAAACCAGTATGATCACTAGGGGTACACCTAATTAGCTGTCAATTGCACCTTCGCACTCCCACTATAATTATATTATTTTAAGCATAATAAAAGGCAGAAACGGTGACAATTTTTGTGTTTATGAAGTACGCTTCTGCCACAAATATCCTATCAGATTTTAAAAAGATTATCGACAATCCCTTTGTCAACAGTCTGAAGCACTAGCAAGTGCTAATGCTTTTCTGTAAATCTGATTAGGAATAATTTTCTATTTTATACATCTTTCCTCAAGGAATAATACTGGGTTGGATCACTTTTATTGCTTCCGTGCCATTCAATTAAAGATAATTCTTGTAAATGTTTTAGTTGTTTTCTAGAAAAAGTATCTCCTTTGCCGAACATTTCTTTTACTTTTTTTATTGTAATTGATTTGTTATTTGCTAGATATTGAATGATGGTTGTTTCGAATTCATTTAAACTTTCTAGTATTTCTTGTCTAAAAATAGAGGATAGTTTATCGTTTGTTCGTAATTGTCTAGAGGTAATACTATTTTCTAATACCAGTAACACTGAATTTCCATTAGGCTCAGTATATGTTGGCTCTTTTAGGAAGAACATTTGCATCTCATCATAAATTCTTTTGACACCTTCATTTAATTCTTTTACCCATCCAAATTCACTTAACACTCGTGCAATTCTAGGATTTCTAGAATATCGTGTATTTAACATGTTATCTAAAGTTACGATATTTGGAAGATGCCCCGGACTAAATATTTCCAGGCGATCATCATAAAGAGAGACTCTGATATGATCACCTATAATGGAATAATTACGATGAGTTAAACTGTTAACAATTCCTTCAAACCATGCAAATTCAGGATATTCAGGAATAATTTTGAAAACTCCATTTTCATCAAGATATTGAAATTCGCGTAATTGTAAATTTATGGCAGTTTTGACTTCCTGAATTATTTTTGGAATTGCATATTCATAATTGATTTCTTTAACAATATTCAATCTTCTTCCTGTTTCAAAACGTGTTCCATCAAATTTTAATAATCGTAATCTTGCATTTGGAAGAAACTTTGTTGGATATTTGGCAAACAGAAGAATTCCTGCATTTGTTAAATGTCCTCTTTTTAATAAACCTCTTGCATCAAGGATTTCTTCATAAGATAATGAGGTTCCTAATTTTTCTTTATATTGCTGAAGTAATTGTAAATCTACATCTTCCATAGAAGAATCTTCAACAACGATATCCTCAAATACTCGTTCACCTTTATCGTATTCAAGTTGAGTTACTTGCTCATGATTTAAAAGTTTAGATTTATCACCAACACGAAGATAAACTTTATCATCACTTGTTTTGATTACAGCATTATCACTTGGTTCAATGAATAAAAGTAGTATAGAATCTTTTTTAGAATTTACAGTTACTTTACGGATTTCATGTTCGATTTTTATTCTTCCTTTACAAGAAGAATAAGGTATTTCTAAGAAATCGTTGATTGATTTCGAATCATTATTATGGAATCCAGTTATTTGTCCATCATCTTCGATTCCAATAACTAAAACACCTCCATTTGCATTTGCAAATGCAACTATATGCCTTGCAATATCTATAGGTCTGATTCTAGCGCTCTTTCTGTCAAGATATTGACCTTCTTCTTCGTTTGTTAAATAGTCTAATGTTAGGGCTTCTGGTAACAATATGAACACCTTCTTTACAATTATATAGATATTTTATCATTTTAAACATACAAAATACTACTCCGTTTTACCCCTCGCGAACCCTGTTTTACCCCTCGCGAACCCTGCTCTACCCCTCGCGAACCTGGTTCCACCTTCGCAAATTTTATTTATGAGCGTTCGTTCGACTTGTAACATCATATCTAACCCTTTTTAAAATGGATAAAAGAAAAGCACTAGCAAGTTGCTAATGCTTATCGAAGTTCAGGTAAGTCTAAACTATTAATAGCTTTTCTGAATCGATTCCATAATGGTGGATACTTGTTAATACCACTCCATTTTCGCTTAGATCGACCTTGTTTGATTGCAATAGACCGTGTTGTGCCATCACAAATATCTAAATCATTGTAGGTTTCATCCTATTCATTGATATAAAACATATAGACATTATGAATGGATTTTTTGTATTCTTTTTCGGTTAGAGCAATACTTGTTTCACATTCTAGACTTTCAATTGAATCAAAATAGGCGGCAACATAATGATTGTTTTTCTTTTTAACAACAATTGTTTATGATACATACATACAACGTTTATCTGTTTTTATATATATAATAAAGCTCCTTATATCTTCTTTGAATTAAATATACTTCCTCTAGATCAGCTAGATAAAATTTCTGAAATCCATATGAAAATATACTTTGGCTATTTTGAAAAATAAACTCAATATCTTCTTGGTATTTTTTATTACATAAATAATTAGGATCTTTTAACTTAATAGTCAATGAATCTGATATCTTCTTTAAAAGATTTGATATTTTACTATCTTGCTTTGAGACGAATTCATTTATCCAATTAATATAATAATTTGCTTTTTCATATTCTTTTAATTCGGTATATAAATATCCGAGTTTATGAACTACAAAAAAAGAGCTAATCGAAAAAGCGTACTTATCTGCTTCTAATGCTTCTAGATAATATTTTGCTTTTTCTATGTTTTTCTTTTCTAGCATAGTTGCTCCTAAGTTATAATTAATGACAAAATTAATATCATATTTCATAAATGGAGCAAGATTTTCAAGCTTTTTAAAATATTTTACAGACTCATTAGAATTGCTTAATTCCAATGAGCATAGTCCCAAGAGAAGAAGACAACCATACATTAGATTAATGTTACAGTTTTCACAGGCCAATTCATAACATTTTTGTGTGCCCATATAAGATTCGTTTATGTTCCCACTATGAAATAAATCATCACAATAAAAATAACTCAACCATCCATGTCTGTCTCCATTAATAATTTTTTTGAAATCTTTGAGTCTATTATTGGTATTCTTGTATCTTATAATCTTTAATAAATTATAAAAATATAACTCGTTAAAATCCCCAAATTCAATCACTTCGCTTATCAAATCTAAGGCTTCCTCATCAATATCTTTATTATTTATATGATATAAATCAAAGTTAGAAAAGAGTTTCGCAATATAGAAAAAGAGAATATATTCCGAATGAAGATAATTATATTGCTCGTCCTCTATTTTTGCCATTAAATCTGATCTATCCAAATTTAATATAAGTCTTTGAATAAATAACTCTGTTACAGGTTTAAGACGATTCGTATTTGCTTCTAAAATATCAATATTGATATTGCTCAATCTTTCTAATATCTGATTTATAATTTTAGGATTAATATTACTTTTGTTGTTTTCTATTTTACTCAATGTTGAAGGGGTACATATTCCATCGCATAATTCTGATATTGATTTTTTCTGTAGATAGCGATTGATTTTTATATATTTACCGTAATTTACCATATACATTCATCTCCAAAAAAATATTTATAATAATTTATAATATATATTCGATTTTATCATAGATCCGCTCTTCAAAAAATTGAATTTCAATATTTTACTATCAATGAAAAACTATTGTTTTTTTTGAAATGTTCAAAAGAGTCGTTTGTCATAAGCAAAAAAGTCGTTTTTAATACTTATAAAATTGAAAGGCATTATTAATTTTATGCTATTAGCGCTTTTTTATTGATTTGAAAATAATTTAAAAAGCATAAATAAGGAAAATATTCTTGTAATAATGATTTAAAACGTGTATAAATAAGATTATACTGGAAATATTTTAAAAATATTAACAGTTAAAATGATTGATAGAATGCTGAAGTAGCATATTATACGAATGATTATATATGTAAATCATGTTACTTAAACCAACATGTGGTAGTGGTTGCCATTGAAAACAATCAATCAAGCCAAAAAGAAATTGTTAACCTAATAGAATTGTTTATAAAGAATTTATTGGAGGAAAATGCATATGGAGTATAAAAGAAATATATATTTATTCTTAATCTTTGATTTTTTAACTAATTTATCACCGTTAAGTTTTATTTATGCGCTTTTTCTAAAGCAACAAAATATGTCTTTAACACAAATTGGATTTATTATTTCAGCTTATCAGATTTCAAAACTTATTTTTGAGATTCCAAGTGGTGTTTTTTCTGATAAATATGGGAGGAAAACATGTGCTTTTATTGGGCAGGTTTCACTAATTGTTTTTTTGATCTCTACTCTTATTACACGTTCATATAACTCCTTTTTATTGATTTCTATCATACGAGGAATCTCTTTTGCGTTTTTATCCGGAACTGCTGACTGTATTTTTAGTGAGTCTATTTTAAAATGTTGTCCAGATAAAATGGATTACTATATGGGCATCGATAAAATATTGTTCTATTGTAGTATCGGATTGTCTAGTATAATTGGTGGCTTTTTGGCTAGATATAGCTATGCTATTGTATTCTACTTTGATATCGTTATACAAATTATATGCTTTATTTTTATATTCATATTTAAAGAAACACGGATGTTCAATAACAATCAGATAAAAGAACCTAAAGAGTGTATTCGATTTTTTCGTGGTTTTGATTTTTTAAATTACAAAGTTATATATTTGATTCTGTTACCTGCAATTTTAGCAATATGCTTCCTTCCTTATGAGGATTATTATTCTGTATTACTAAAGTCACATAACATCACTGAAAACGTAATTGGTTTTATGTTCAGTTGTGTAATGTTTTCACAATCGGTATTTGGAATTTGTGCTCAAAAAATCAATTCTAAATTAGGATATGACTTTAGTGTTAGAAAACTGCCTTTTATAATAGTTACTTTATTTATAATAATGTCTATTTTTCAAGAACATATATTACTATCTTGGCTACTTTATGTTTGTTGTGCAAGTTTAATGAGCATTAATAATATTTCATACAATTCATGTCTTCAAAAAAGTATAGAAGATACAAATCGTGGTACGATTCTTTCTTTACGTAGTTTATTGATTGCTGTAACAGGCATGCTTATTTCTCCATTGGTTGGACATTTTTCTGATATATATGGATTTTCTACAACATTTTTATACTGCGGAATGATTTGTTTAAGTTTATTATTTATAACTTCTATTTTGGCAAAAAAAATATGATTTTTCTTTAAACAACGGATCTTTGATAATTTTTTGACCATTGCAAATTTTATTGTGTTAGGCTGATTCACTCCCATTCTTTAATGGTGATAGTGCTAGATATTAAAATGCTTGTACTCAATATGTACTCACAGTGACTTTAAAATGAGTACAAAATATACGTAAAAGATTTGGAATATAAAATAATACAGGAAGTAATTGTGTAAATGACCATATAATGTATATGTTGTATGGATGACTTACTAGATAAACAGATGAATGGATTACTGGCTCAAAGAAAGTATTTGTATTCCAGATCCTACAAAGAAAAGGATCTAATTGCCAAGGCAAAACTATCCAAAGAAACAAAAGCACTAACGCCGGATATTAAAGTATTAAGAAGTCAGATCAAGAGTCTAGACTATATAAGAAAACGTTCATCAAAGTATAGAGAGTATAATAAACAGTTAGAACAGAAAAGGAATTTAGATAAACAAAGAGCTTGAGCAAATAAGGTTTTACTCAAGCTTTAATTAATGATAAATAAGTGCGGTTTTCTTAACTTTGTGAAGTGGTAAAGAGTGTAGAACTTTTTAATGTTAAATCTTTATCGTTAAATGATTTGATGTCAATAAGGATTTTGATCATCATATCTTTATTGTTAGTTTCTGTATAGTATTCCAAAATAAAGTTTTGAATAAGTGGAATATCTTCGTATACATTGTTCTGCAAGAGTGACTGATAATACAAAATGATATTTTTTTCAAAATCAACATTTTGCTTTTGAATACGAGCACTTATAGCTTGCAAAAAAGGCTTGTAAAAATCGTCTGCATATTCTAAATAAGATTCTATATAATCTAAACATTTTAGATACTCATTCTGTTTGTAATATGAATAGGGTATGAAATAACATAAATCACAAGATGGATCTTTGTTTTCAATTGCCAAGCTTGTGTATTTTATACATTCATCATAATTCTTACTTAATAAAGCATTCCAAGCTAGATTATGATAAATTTGGTCTGTTTTGTAACTTAAGTAATCGTTGTTTGCCGAAGATAATATCTTTAATAATTTTTCTTTAGATTCATTGTAAAGACCTAAATCAGTAAGTGTTATACATTCGAACATATCAACGGTAATAATTCGACTATAGTTATTGTGTTGCTTTAGTAACGCTTTACTGGATATGCATTTTTCATATGCAAGGGTTGGCTGGTTTAGTTCTGCATAAACACTGATTAATTGGAAAATATTCATAGAATAAACGATGGAGGAGGAATTACACATCATATTTGATTTTAAAAAATAATCAAGTGCTATATGGTTGGAGGCCACATCTCTTTTATAAAAAATTCCTAATAAAGAATAGTAAATTGAGATTTCATCAGATTGTAAACAGTTTAAATTTTGATTTAATAAAGCTTCAATTTCAATTATTTTACTATTATTTTTTTCGATTCTTAAATAGTAAAATAATTGAACGATTTTAAAGGTAAAATAAGCATATGAATTTATTATGTTATTCTCAGATTCTTGAATTATTTTATAAATATCTAAGATTGATTGTTGCCTTTCAAAGAAAAAGTTTTCAAATATTTCATATAGATATTTTCTTGAAAGAATATATAAATCATAATTTGTATTAAAGTTTGTGTTCAAAATAGAATCTATTTGTTTACATAGGCCATCGGGGAAATGTCTTTTACCATTTTCTAAATCACTTAAAAATCCTTTGTTCATTCTTAATTCTTTTGCCAAACAAGAAAGAGAAATATTTTGCTTAGTACGCTGAATTCTATAATATGCACCTGTTAATCTTTCAATAGGAACAGAAAGATTGAGTGTATTTTGTTTTATTTGAAATGGCATAAATAAAAGACCTCCTTTTGGAGGTTATTATCACATGTAATGTGATTTGGTTCAAGAATTTAGAAACATTTTGCTTTTGTATTTTTCGTGTATATGTAGGAATGAAAAGTAAATTTGAAGAAAGTTACAGTTAGTAAACATGGGAGCATTTACAGAGTTTTGGTTTAGTTTTATAATGAATTCTCAAATTTGAAAAGAGGTATGTATGATAGAGAAGAGAGATTATTTTCAGTTATTACTGCATTTTTTATTGATTGTTGTATTATCCTTAATTCAAATAATATACCCAATTTTTGTTTCTGAGATACTGACAGTTCAATCAACGGTGAATAGTGTTTTTGTGATTGTATGTAGTTTGATTGTTGGAAAAATGATTGTTAATATATGTGATTTGATTTTAAGTGGATCTATGTATTGGAATTTTTTCAAAAGGTTAAGAATGAAATTGATACATAATCTGGTTTATATGGACTATGAGGATGTTTTGAAGAGGAGTGTTGGTGAATTAACACAAACAGTAGAAAATGATAGTTCTCAAGTTATTGAATTTTATTTAGTGTTTCTAATGACTTTATTGAAAGATATTTTATTTCTTTTAGGGGTGGTATGTATCGCATTTATAAAGTCATGGATAATAGGTGTTTCGCTTATTGTTATGTTAATTTTTCTTTTTATTGTTTTTCGTTGGATTAATAAAGTTTCTGAAGTTAAGTGGGCGCAAACCAAACAAGCTTATCAAAATTTATTTGATATGTATTCAACGTGTTATTTGATGATGACAGAATTGAAAAAAATTAATAGGGAATCTTATTTGGAAAAGAAGCTAAATACATTCATTCAATTTACTTTTAAGTCAGATTTGATTTCTGGATTCATATCTTATCAATTGTGGATTTCTACGATTTTTAGTTTTGGTATGATTAAATTTATAGTTTTATTGATTGGATGTACACAAAATATAAATTTAAGTTTTATTTATTTGTTTATTATATTGATTTATTAGATGATCCGATTTATGAATTGCGTACGCAAATGGAGAATATTCCATCTGCAAAGAAGGCGCAAGAAAGAGTATTCGCATTGTTGAAAATTAAGAGTAAGTTACATTTTGGAACAAAATTATTGAATGGTAATATTTGTTGTATCGATTTGGATCATGTTCATTTTGGATACAATGAGAATCTTGTTTTGAAGGATTGTTCACTGCATTTTGAAAATGGAAATATATATGGGTTAATTGGTCCTAGTGGTAGTGGTAAATCAACATTAATTAACTTAATTGCACATTTATACGAGCCACAGTCAGGGACGATATACATAAACAATGTAGGATTGAATGAATATGAAGAAAAAGAAACGTTAAAGGAAATAGAGTATATTGGACAGAATGAAAAGAATGTGAATCCATATGAAATCGTAGATCCATATCATAGATATAGTCGAGAAAAGATAGAAAAAGACTTGGGCTATACATTGAATGATGAATTATCGAAAGGACAATTGCAGTATTTATACTTATATAAAGCTTTAAGAAGTGAAAAGTCAGTAATTATATTGGATGAAATTTTTAGTTATGTGGATATGGATAAGATAAAAAATGCATTTTCTAAATTTAAAGAAATGAAAAAAATCATAATTGTAGTGACGCATGAAAAAGAAGTCATGCAATTTTGTGATTCGACTATATCCATGGAGGATTTGTAAATATGATTGATGTTATTAAATCGAGTAAACTTTACTTTTTTCTTGATGTTGTGATTTGGTTTGTTGCACACAATCTTCCTATTTTGATTGGATTGTTGATTCAAACATACTTTGATGGCGATAATACAATCTTTATCGCTAGTTGCGTATGTGGTTTGGTGTTGATTCGAATAGTCTGTATTTTGATTGGTGCCAAAGTGGATATAACGGCTCAACATAAATGGGCAAACTTTATGTATAAAAAAGCTTATACTGCTATAGAACAATCTGAGATTGAAGCAAAACAGGGTGAATTTATAAATGCTTTGAATGAAGATGTGAACGAAATTGTTGGTACTATTTCATATATGATTGATACAGCATGCAACTTAATATATGGAATTATTGTAATTGTTATTTTGGGACGTATTGATATAAATTTAACTGCATTTGTTACTTTGTTTCCAATCCTTGCGATTGGTTTAAATTCATTGATAAAAAAAAGCGTGGAGAAATATTCGATTCAATCAAAAGAATATAGTAATAGATTTTCTGAAGAATTGTTAAACTTATTAAACCATTCCAGAGAGATTCGAGTGAGCCGAAAAGAAGATGATTATTCTAACAGTCTGGATGAAATTGTAAATCAACAAAAATGTATTGGGTTTAAATTTTCTGTATTTAAAGGCTTATTTTCTACCTTTTCAAGTGCTGTAACCGATTGTAATTTGATAGTAACCATTTTTTGGTATATGCATTTCAAAACATTATCACCAGGGGCATATGTCTTGTTCATTACCTATTCATTTGATTTATCCTCTTTAGCTATTTATATGAGTACATTGATAGTTTCATTACAAAGTACGAAAGTATATATTCAAGATTTCTATAAGAAAATTGAAAATAAAAAAAGAAAAAGAATTTCTATAGATGATTCCATATTGTCAAAAATAGAATATAATACAATCAATGTTCTGGTTGGAAAAAATGGATCAGGAAAAAGTATGAGCTTAGAATATATAAATACCCAGTTGCCAGATTCTGTCATGTTACCAGAGAATTATCATTTAATGGATGTATCTAAAAAGGAAAATATTTGTTTAAATCAAGATATAGATTATGATAATTCGTTTTTAGAAGATATTCCAAGTGAACATGTAGGAAATGACAATTTATCTGGAGGTCAACAATTTAGGATGGTATTAATGAGAACACTATTAACGGATGCAAAAATTATTTTAATAGATAATAATTTTATGAGTGTGGATTCTAAACTTAGAGAAAAAATATTTGAATATCTGAAGAAATCTGGAAAGACAATTGTTTTTACAGATCATTTGTATCGAAATGAATATAAAGAGTTTAGTGTGATAGAAGTATAAATAAAAATAGGAGACAATGTCATTAAGTTAAACAATATCTAAAGTTTATATGTATATAGGTTGTTTTGTTACTAAAAGGATATTAATAATATAGAGAACTTTAATCATCTTTTTTTGATAATGTTGGATGTTGCATATAGAATATTTCTTTTTGACGATCTATTTCTGCTTTTAATTGTTCTTTTGAAGGAAGGTAAGTTAGGTATTTAGACATAAAAAGTCTATCATTATCATGAAGAATAGAATATCTAGCAATATCTTCATCTGTTTCAGAACAAAGTAGTATTCCAAGCGTTGGATTATCTCCTTCTTTGCATTTTAAATCGTCATACATTCGAACATACATATCAATTTGACCAACATCTTGATGTGTGATTTTCCCCATTTTTAAATCAATGAGAACATAGCATTTTAATTCGATATTGTAGAAAACAAGATCAATATAGTAGTCTTCAGTTTCAGTTACAATATGTTGTTGTCTAGCAACAAATGCAAATCCCTTTCCCATTTCCATTAAGAAATCTCTGATATGTGTCAAAATGGCTGACTCCAAATCATTTTCAAGATAAGAATCTTCATTTTTGAATCCCAAAAACTCTGCAACAATTGGACTTTTTAATAATTCAAACTGATTTTTTTGATTTTCTGAATTCTTCAGAAGCATTTCGTTAACAACATCATTTTTCTTTGGAGATTGCATTAATCGATAGAAATATTGTGTGCTGATGTTTCTATCTAATGTTCGAGAACTCCATCCCTCATTTGAGGCTTCATTCATATACCATAATCTTGCGTTTTCATCAGAAACACGTAATAAACTTCTAAAATGCGTCTAAGTTAAATTGTGAACGCATGCGTTCACAATTCGTACATCAGGAAAAGCAATATAAAATTTGCGGAAATATTGGAGGTTTCTCTTTGAAAAACTTTTTCCATATTCTTTTGTAAGTTCATCAGCTAAAGCATCAATCAGAGCTTGCCCATATTGTGCTCTTTCATTTCCGTTTTGTTCCTGCTCAACAATACGTTTACCTACATGCCAATATGTTAGTATCATTGCTTTGTTGGTAGCATTGTATGCTACTTTTTTGGCCAGAAGAAATGATATCTTTAATGTCAGTGATTATAGCTGCATATGACGGAAAAATGGTGTGCGTGTAGCGCACCATCAGTGTATCTGTAGCGGTCAATCGGTGTATGATCATAAAATCTAAGCTTTTAGAAATATTATATAAATTTTAACTCGGCATTTAACTCGGCATGCCGAGTTAAATCATTCACTATTTTTTTACTAATTTATAATTAGCATATCTACCGGTTCTATCGTTTTGAATAATATTCTCTTTTTTTAATTTCATTTCTTTTTTCCTCCAGCACACAAAAAAAGATTCATCCCAAAACATGAGACGAATCTGATATCCGCGGTACCACTCAATTTGCATAGAAAACTATGCCACTCTACTAGACTCCAACAAGTCCGAAACCTGTACCGTCAATATAAAAAGGATCGAATAAAGTCCATTTTCAAGAATTCCATTCCATCCTTTTTCATTTTTTCATAAATCTATATTTTAATTGTTCTTTTTGATAATCTTGTGAATTACAACACTTAACAGAATTGTAATGATCATACATGGAATTGTATTTCCAACAGGTGTATCAATCTGCATAAAACAGCGATACACAACAAATCCGACAAGCCATAATACAAGATTCAGTACATCAAATTCTACATTTCTTTTATCATTCTTTAAAATAAAGAAATCAGCAATCTGGATTGCAATCATAGGAGCAAATACAGAACCAATCAAATACAGGAAATCAGTAATATTATCCATTGGATATACAATTGCCGCAATTGTACCAATAACAGTTACAACCATTGCTACGTGTTTTCCATTCCACTTTGGCACGATAGATTCATTAGAAATACCTGCAGAATAAGCATCCAGGAATGTTGTTGTAACTGTAGAGAATACAATGATCAATAATCCCGCAATACCCAAACCTGCTTTCAACATGATCTGTGCAATATCATATTCTCCTGTAAATAAAGCCGCACCTAAACCAATCAAATACATCCAGCAGCTAACGATTCCATACACAATACTACTAACTAAACTAGCCTTCACAGGATCTTCCGCTTCACGTGTATAGTCACTGATCAAAGGCAGCCAGCTCAAAGGCATCGCAATTGCAAGTTCAACACCTGCACCAAACGTCATTGCTTCTGTACATACAACTGCACTGTTTCCATCAAAGAAGATAAATTTGCTAAGCATTAAAGTCAAAATAAATAAAGCAACCATCGCAACTGTATTGATTTTTCCAAGGTTTGTAATACCAACACCAATCCATACAAGAATCAAGATACCAATAATCAAACACCAGATCCATGCACCTGTATGCATAATACCATCTGCCGCAAGTGCACCATCATAAATCATGATTGCTGTCCATCCAACAAGCTGCAGTACATTTAATGCCGCAAACAAAAGACAACCTTTCTGTCCAAAGCTCATCTTTGTAGAATCCATCGCACTTAAGCGCATTTTCCCACCAATAACACCAGCCAGGAACAATAAGATACAGCCAATGACATGTCCAGCCACAATGGCTAAAATACCATTTTTCAATCCTAAAGGTGCAAGATATGTACCTGTCAGTATTTCTGCAATAGAAACACCTGCACCAAACCAGATCAATGCATTTTCAAACAAAGAAGTTTTCTTCATTAAACATTCTCCTTTGCATATTCATTATCAATTGCGAATGAATGATCCATTGGTCCAGATCCCTTACCAAGATCAAGCATTGCATTCAATGCTCCAGAAATATAATCCTTTGCACGTTTTACGGATGTATCCAAATCATATCCCTTTGCAAGATTGGATGCGATAGCACTGGATAATGTACATCCTGTTCCATGTGTATTAGAGTTGTTAATACGTTTTCCATGAAACCATGTATATGCGTCATCTCTATACAACAGATCATTTGCATCATTGATTTGATGACCGCCCTTTACCAGAATTGCACATCCAAATTTCTTAGAAATTTTTTCAGCAGCGATAATCATTTCTTCTTCATTTGCAATCTTCATATCCGCTAGAACTTCTGCTTCTGGAATATTTGGCGTAATGACTGTTGCTAAAGGCAACAATTCTTTTTTCAATGTTTCAATTGCATCATCACTAATAAGTTTTGCGCCGCTTGTTGCGACCATCACCGGATCCACAACAATATTAGCTGCCTTATATTCCTGCAGTTTTGAAGCAATCATACGAATCAGATCAGAACTAGAAACCATTCCAATCTTCACAGCATCTGGATAAATATCTGTAAAGACTGCATCCAGCTGCTCCCCAAGAAATTCTGGTGTTACTTCCATAATTCCTGTAACACCTAATGTATTCTGTGCCGTTAGTGCTGTAATTGCACTCGTCGCAAATACGTGATTTGCGCACATTGTTTTGATATCCGCCTGGATACCAGCGCCTCCGCTGGAATCACTTCCAGCGATTGTTAATGCTGTTTTCATTTTCTATCTCCTTCCTGCATTACTTTTTTAATGCGACATAAGGTGGTGCCCCCAATTTGCCGCCATATTCTGATCAAAAAACAAAAAGCTACAGAAAAACCTAATCTGCAGCTAACATACAATAAAGATATCATCCCTACGTTGGCATTATCCAAATCAGGTTTCAGGGTCAAGGTCGAACCTACTCTCAGCCACTCAGCTCCCCATTTTTCAACATGTTTATTATAGTTCCTTTGTAACAAGTAAATCAATAATCATTCAATAATCTTTGTTGGTGATGCATTTGAGACATAAATCATACTGTCATAAAGCGTTGTGGGTGGCTGAAACATGCGATAGCTAGGAGGCAGGAAGCGATTCATGATAGAGTAGCTTTCTCCTAGCGTTCCCATATAGGTATATGCATCTGCATGCCTTTTAATTTCTGTACCTTCTTCAAGAGAAGAAAAATCAATCCAGCACATTTTAAAGCCGGCTAATTTCGCTGTTTTTGCAAGTGGATCATGAGAATAAAATGTCTGTATGGTACGTTTATGATTTCCTTCAGGTAAATTGAAATTTATTTGAATAATATTACAATCTAAAATTTCTTTTTTTAGATAAGTTTTAAAAGATTCTAAGAGCTTAGATTTACCGTTATGTAAAGCTTTACATAATGGAAAATCTACAATTTTAAAATTGATTTTAGGATATTATCCAGTTCAAAAAGGAAATGTGAGTGTTTTGGATTCTAAGAATGTTTCTATGATTCATCAGGAAAGTCATATATTTGATGACACGATCCGAAATAACTTGAATATGGAGCTTGTACAAACAGATGAAACACTGTTAAAATGTATGGAATTTGTAGATTTACAAGAATTTAAATTAGACCAAAATATTTGTGAGGATGGAAGTAATCTTTCTGGTGGGCAAGTTCAACGAATAGGGATTGCGCGTACAATCGCACATTTAAAAGAGGTACTTTTATGTGATGAAATAACAGCAAGTCTAGATGCACAGACGGCCATCGAAATTGAAAATCGAATATTGGATTTAAAAGAAGAAACTGTATTATATGTAACACATAAATATCTTGACGAAACACTAAAGAAGTTTGATTGTATTCTTGTATTTAAACAAGGACGGATTGTTGAACAGGGATCATTTGAAGAACTTATGAAAAATAAAGGGGACTTCTTTAGCTTAAAAAACAAAGGATGTATTTAGTGGATTATCCATATAAAAAGAGATATCGGTTTAAATAGATCCGATATCTCTTTTTGAATAAAGGCTAGTGATTGATTATGATATAGCTGTAAAACATTGAATGGCTACTAAAATTATTTTTCAGTTGGATAATTAATTGTCCACTCAATATATTCATCGTTACTGATCTTACCGTTTTTTAGATCGACTTTTTTTGTATTCATGCTTCTAAAAAATCATCAAAAAGATTTGTGTTCAAATCAATTAAATAAATGGTTTTCATTATCGATTGTTTCTTTTTTTATAATGAAATCAGTTGTTCTGTCCTAGTCGAGTAATGTAAAAACAAAATCAAGTGCTTCGGTATGATCGTCCATATTTAAATACATAGAATTGATATGTAGCGCCTAACTTATTTTTTCTAACATGTCTTTACGTGGAACTCTAGTTCCGTTCTCATATTGTGAAATGCGAATTCTTTCATTTTCATCTGCTGAAAGCCCGGATTTTTCGGCTAGTTCGGTTTGTGTTAAACCTCGAAATTGACGGACAAATCTTATTCTCTTTCTGTCAAGATATTGACCTTCTTCTTCATTCGTTAAATAGTCTAATGTTAGGGTTTCTGGTAACAATATGAACACTTTCTTTACAATTATATAGATATTTTATCATTTTAAACATACAAAATACTACTCCGTTCTACCCCGTTTTACTTCGTTCTACCCCTCGCGAGCTCCATTTTACTCCGTTCTACTTCTCGCACTTTTCCTAAAAGTTATAAACAATCAAATATTTATGTTGGATATTTGTACTTTTAATTTAGAAGATTACATCTTTTTCACTATTACAATAATTTTTTTGTTGTTATCTCTTGTATCACAAGTAACCAATGTCATTATTTTATCTTCTGAATCGACAGTTACACTAGTTTTATATAATTCACGATTAATGAACTACCACACCTGATACGTGGTTCTGTGATGTACTCTTCTGAACTACTTATAGACTGTTTTGTCGTGAGAATGATACCGATAAATAGGAAAACGAAATAAATTTCAGTTTTCTTTCATGGTATAATTAGAGTCAAATAATGAGTTAGTAGGTGAGCAGTGTATGAATGATTACAGAGGATTATTGATTAAGAAACGACGAAAAGAGTTAGACATATCATTAGAAGCTTTATCACATGGGATTTGTTCTCCTTCATATCTTTCTAAAATTGAAAATAATATCTTGGTCGCAAATGATGATATATACAATTTGTTGTTTAAAAAATTAGGGATTTCTACGATGGATACAATTAAAGAAGAAAAAATTAAACAGATGTTGGATCTTTTCTTTAAATACTATATGTCATCGGATTCAAAAATATTTAAGGTAATGGATGAATTGTTGGAATATAAAGATGAGGTTGTGTCATCCTATTTGTTTGTTCAATATCAATTGTTTTTACTGTATGCTTCCGAAATGAATTCTCAAATCAATATATCACTTGCTGAAGTGGAAGCGTATTATTCATACATGGATGATTCGCAAAGAGAATACTTTAATTTGTTTAGATTATCTTCTGGAAATATGGAACTATCTGATAGTGAGGAATGGATATTTATACGAAGGTTGAAGGCCAAAGCCAATCTATATGCGTATCAAAAAAATACTTTTGCGGCATACGATCTGTACAAAACATGTTTAAATTATGCGATTGAATTAGGAAATAAAAAATTGATTGCGGAAATTCTTTGTTCATTAGGGTGGCTTTGTCTTGATATAGATTTAAATCAAGCTGAAAAATATTATACAAGTGCGGCTCAGTATGACTCACAATATAAAATGTTGGCTTTTTTTAATCTAGGAGCAACTATGATACAGCATAAGGATTGTATGGAAAAGGGAAATCAATATTTAAAGAAAGGATTAAAATCATGTACGGATGACTTTTTTACAGTTAAATATAAAGAAGTTTTATTTGTATATGCGATTCTAAAAGAAAATGTTGGAGATGCGAAAAAATTAATCAAAGAATTAGATGATTCTAAGTATATTGATGTTTTCTCTATGATGCTAAATAAGGATTATCAATTGAATGTAGGCTATCAGAATCGATTAAAAGAATTAAAGAATGATTCTTCTTTGTTTAAATTTTTATTCATAAAGAATTGTGAATACTTGCATAAATATAAAGAGATTTGTGTCGCAAATAATTTTATTTAATATTAGTTTTGTGCAAGATTACCTAATAAATTGAACTTAATATAGACAAGAAACTCATTTATTTCTCAATGACAGTTTCTTGTCTTTTTTTTGGTCTTGAAAAATAATAACCCTAAGGAAAAGGGGTTATTTATGTTTAAACTTGTTCAGAATCATAAAGTATTATATTTTATTTCGCTTATTCTCATTGTTTCATATTCAGTAGTGGATCTATTGAAATCAATCTTGATGAGCTATATATTTGATGATCATCTTCTGGATTCAATTTTAAGCCTTATAGTGATCGTATTGATATTTTTAGGTGTCTATTTAATTGTTTCCATTTCACAACAATATGTAGTAGAGGTGTTGAAGAATAAAATACGTTATAGTCTTAATCAAAATTTGTATCAATCGTATGCTTCCAGGAATATAGAATCGTTTCAAAAAAAGGATAGCAGTGAGATATTGAATGAATTTAATAATGAAGTGAATGTGGTAATTGATAATTATGTTTCTTCAAAATTAAATGTGTTCTCATTAACTATTTCATTGATATTGGGAAGTCTATATATCGCAAATCTAAGTGTAGAAATATTAATATTTTTGCTCTTTTGTGCTTTTATAACGATTTTTATAAATAGTATTTTTAAGAATCGTTTAAAGAAGAATCAAATGAATTATTTGGTTTCAATGAAGCAATGGCTTTGTTCGATTAAAAATCTGTGTCGCTGTTTTAATGATATAAAGATTTTAAATTTAGAAAAAGTATTTTGTGACGGTCTAGACATTGAGAATAAGAATTTAGAACAAAATACTCTAAAAAACAATGGATTTATAAAGATACTTTCTTCTTTAAATTCTTTTATTTCTCAAGCTATGTTTTTTTTGACATTGCTCTTTGGAATTGTGTTAATAAATTATAATCGATTGACAGTGGGACAATTATTAGGAATTGCACAAGCTAGTAATATGGTGATCATGCCAATCGTTAATTATGCAAATCTTCGAAACATGATTCAATCTTCTAAACCGGTTCTACAAAGACTGTTGGATCATTCAATATGCCATGAAGAGAATGAGCCTATTATTTTTGATGAACAAATTCATGACATTAAGATTAAGCATTTAAGTTATTCTTATGGTGCTCGTCTAATATTAGATTTAAGTAATTTGGTAATAAATCAGGGAAAAAAGTATTTAGTCATTGGAAAAAGTGGAGATGGTAAGAGTACGTTTTTAGACATTTTAACAAAGCAGAAAAAAGTAGATGGCATTTATGTGAATGATAAGAATTTGAAGGACGTTCAATTTAGCACCTATGCCGATACGTTTTCTTATGTGAATCAAAACAATGACTTATTACCGTTTTCCTTTGAACAAAATATTACTTTAGGAAGGAAAATGAGTAAATATTCCTTGAAAGAATTAGTAACTATATTTAATTTAGAATCAATATTTGATAAGGAAAGAGACAATCTTGATTTTGAACATTTGAATTTAAGCGGTGGAGAGAAGCAACGTATTTGTTTAGCAAGAGCGATATATAGAAATAAAAAATGGCTTTTCTTGGATGAAGCTTTTTCTGCAATCGATAAAACAAATTCAGATCGAATACATCAATTCATTTTATCCAATCCAGATCTTACAGTACTATCTATTGAACATAAAGTAACAAAAGAAACAGTTTCTTTATACGATAAAGTCTTACTGTTTGAAAACAAAAAGATTGTATCTATGAATGTGGAAGAATACTTAAACAGTATTTTTTGATAAACAAAATACACAATAAAAACTCCATCGCAAAAGACTGAATGGATCGGGATACTGAATGATTCAGAAATATGGAGTGGATATTGAAATGTTACCGGACGACTGGAAACGAACCGGGCATGTTATTTAGGTGTGTGACTTTTTCACAGAAAAATTCTTTCTTATTTGGATGTTTATGTATAAAAATATGCAAGTAACATAATTTTATCCGATGTCACAAACCATAGATAAAGTTGAAAGGATGCTTTTGCCATTTGCTATATTAACCATTATAATTGACCTATGAGAATTGCAGTATTAGAAGATAGTTTGATTCAACAAAAAAGAATACGAAATCTATTAGATTTAAATCATAGACTTTGTTTCTTTTGCACAGTTGAAGAATATATGGAATCCAATTTCTATTTTGATTTATTGTTGCTAGATATTGAATTAGGAAGTCAAAATGGCATTGAATTTATAAAAAAACATCCAGACAAACAGCGCTTTATTGTATATGTAAGTAGTCATAGTGAATCTATGGCTGATACATTTGATACAAATGTTTTAGGATTTATAACAAAAGAAAGAATTGAAGATGCTTTAGTTGAAAAGGTAAATCAGGTAGAGCAACGTATTCATCAATTAGAGAAGATTGCACTGAATTTACCGTATGAAACAAGATATGTGTATAGGGATGATATTCTATACTTTCAAATTGACAATGGCATATTCGTCTTATTGAAGGATGGAATGAAATTATCTTTAGTGAACGAAACACTAAAGGAAATAGAAGCAACGCTATCGGATTCTTTTGTTCGAGTAAATAATAATGTGCTTATTAATTTTTCTAAAGTCGATTATTTGGATGTAAAGAATCATAAGATCATTATGTTAAATGGTACGATTATTTCTGTGAGTGTTCGAAGATGGAAAAAGGTAAAAGAACACTATATTCAGATGAGGACAAGCATATGAATATTCTAATGAATAGTATGTATTATATTTGCAAACAATGTTTCTATTTAAAAATAACGAAGAATTCACTATATCCAAAATGCATTCTTTCATTCTTATTAAATGGTTTATGTGTATTTTTGACCAGTGAATATATACATATAAACTGGCTATCTGTATTTCTACAATTGTTGATTCCTATTCTATGTTTGAATGTTTCTACAAAAGAATATCATATATTAGAATCTGTCATTTCGAATTTGATTGTTGTCTTATTTCAAACAATGAATATCCTTCTATTCCGTTCTTTAACTATAGAATATTATGCATTTTCAACAATACTCACAATCGGTGGATGTGCAATCTTTTATCAAATCTTTAAATATGAAAGTTTAGAATTTAGTGAGAATATGCAATACAGTGTTTCTATAATTCTATTTATATTTAGCTATCTTTATATGTTGTTGATGACAGACTTGTTTTCTAAAACAGAATTTACATATATGTATTTTATAAAGAACAGCCAAATCTATGTGTTTATGTTTACCATATCTGTTCTTGTGTTATTAAGTGTAGCCATCATTGTTTTTTCTAGAATACGCTCAAAATTAGAGATTGAGATGTATCGAAATTTCATTGAACTATCCAGTCATTATACAGAACAAATGATTCATGAACAGACGGGAATCAAGGAGTTGATTCACGATATGCGAAATTCTTTGGACGATATAAAGGTTCTTTCGCAAAAGAAAGAATATGAGGCAATTGAAGAACAAATCAATCAAGAGTTAGTAAAATATGGAAAGTTATATCCCAATTCTATATGCATAAATCCATATGTGGATGTGATCCTACAAAACTTTATTCAAGAACACAATTTAAATTATGACATACAGATACATGTTCCTAAAAGAATCGATTCTATGGATACACAAGACTTAGCAACACTACTTACATGCGTATTGGATAGTAGCTTAGTTAAAGAAAATGAGACTTTCATGTTTCATATGAATCTAAAGGAGAAAGAGCTAATTATACATGTTCAATATCCTTTGGACATAAAGAATATGACACCTTCAAATAAATCCATACTGAATATCATTTTGAATAAGTATCATGGAACAAAAATCATGGATTCAAAGGATATGAAAATCATCTTATTTATCGAATAATCGAAATCAATTGACGGTTATTCGATTTTTTTAATGTTTCTTCTCTTTATGTGTATTAATTAACTTGTGGATATCCCAAAAATCAGAAAGGAATTATATTATGAAAATCAAAAAAATACTTACGTGTGTGCTTAGTTCAATTTTATGTGTTATACCATTTACTTCTAGTATTCAAGCGGAACAATCTTGTGAAATACCAGTTGTAGAGGAGTATTCTCCGGATAAGGAATATTCTTGTAACGAGATTGTTCAATATAATGATAAACTAGAAAAATTTGAAGTTGTTAATAAGGGTGACGTAATTCAAACAAGAGCATCTTATACAAACAAGGGCTCTGTGAATATTAATGGGCAAGTAATTTACGCTTATATTAGTGTTGATGCCAGTACAGGAAAAATTATTTCAACAAGTATTTCTCAACCACCAAAAGGTTCAGGAACAACAGCAAGATATAATATCTCATTCAATGCAGCAAGAACAATCGCATATTTTACTATTACGTTATATTCTACAGCATATGGAGGATCTATATATCATGCGTTGGGTACTAAATATGTAACTGTATATTCTGGAGGTCCAATGTAGAATTAATAAGTTAATAAATATGAGAGAAGGCTTTGATAATGGTTAAAATACAGAATCTAAAGAAAGTGTATAAAGATTGTGTGGCACTCGATACGGTTTCTATGCACATAAGAAAAGGGGAATTTGTTGCGATTATTGGAGCAAGCGGAAGTGGAAAAACTACTATGCTCAATATTATTGGTGGTTTAGATACGGATTATATGGGAAGTTGTGTAGTTCGAAATAAAGAGATTTCTTCTTTATCGGATGTAGAGTGTTGTACATTAAGAAGTCGATATATTAGTTATGTATATCAATTTTTTAATCTGATTTCTTTTTTGACAGTGAAAGAAAATGTGTGTTTGGCAAGTCAAATTAAAGGGCAAAAAGTGGATGCAAAAGAACTGAATCGAGTATTGAAATTGCTAGGGTTAGAGCATAAAAAAGATTGTTTTGCGAATGAATTGTCTGGAGGTCAACAACAGCGCGTTGCGATTGCTAGAGCGATTCTTGCACATACAGATATCATACTGGCCGATGAGCCAACGGGAAATTTGGATGGTGAGAATGCAAAAAATGTGATGGACATTTTAAAAGCGTTGAATATAGAGGGGAAAACAATTGTATTGGTTACGCACGATTTGAAAATCGCCAATTATGCAGATCGAATTATTCGTTTAGAACAAGGAAAGATTGTATGAATATAGTCAAGAAATATAGAAGTCGCAATAAGAAAAGCTATGTTTTATTATTCAGTATTTTGTTTTTGTGCACATTTCTTTTAACTTCTCTCTTTGTAGTAAAAGACTCTTATGATTTATATCGAATTAATGCAGCTAAAAGCTTTTATGGGGATTATGACGTTAAATATACGACGCATGCGTATACACAAAATAAAGAATATACAGATACATACCTAGATAGTTTAAGTTATGAAACACCACTGCCTTATGCGTATAAAGGTACTTTTGATTCTTTGGTTTCAACCACAAATTTTAGTGTCTATCCAATACGGTTGATAGAAGGAAAGTTTCCTAAATCTAATGAGGTGTTGATTCATAAAAAGTATCAGAATAAATATAAGGTGCAGGATACGATAAAATTATATTCAGATCAGGATTCTAAAGTATATACGATTAGTGGTGTATATGAAAATCTAAACAATCAGCTCGTCAATTATAGTTTTTATACAGCCACAAATTCAAAAAAGGATGCGATGTATGTCTATGCGAATTTAAAAGATAAATCGGCAATCGCAACACTACCCGTACAGGATTATGAATTGAATTCAGATATGGTGGTTGCCAAATATCATTTGAATGTTGAATATGAAAATATTTTTAAATTTCTAATCTTGTTTATGAGTGTATGTTGTTTCTTGTTTGTATATAGCGTTTTATCTGTGCACTTAAAGAAAAAGAAAGCTTTTTATGATCAACTCTACATATTGGGAATGAATAAAAAGAAAATTCGTTTGTATATGATTAAGGAATATACCTTGCTTTTTGCACTGGTTGAGTGTATGGGAATCGGATTTACATTATTATTGTGGGGTTTGTTTTTAAAATGGATTCAAATGAATCTTCCATTTAGTTTACATATATCAAAATATCATCTATGTATTTTATTATTGATTTTATTTGTACAATATATATTTGTATTTGGATTGAGTTTAGTACGACCTAAACATTATTTCTTTAGAAAATTAAATATTTCAAATCTTTCTATCGTTGAAACAATGAGAAATGGCAATGGTCTGTTTATTGCACTGATTGTTGCGATGAGTTCGATGTTTATATGTGTATCCATGCAGTCATTAACATCTTGGATTCAAACTAATCAACAAGAAGTACAGTATGAACATGATGTGAGTGCCACATTTAATATATTTGATCATACATTGATTCCTGAATTTATTGAGGAATCAAAAGAAATTCTTAAGTCATATGAGCATGAATTTAATTATAACATTCAATGCGATGCGAATATAAATAATGAACAAATAGAAACCAAGATTACAGATGAATATAATGATTTTGTCTTAAGTAATTCATATGAAGATAATGTAAGATTGCATTTGTATAAACAAAGTGGAGAATTGATTGATGTACTCGATATACCGGTAGAAGAACATATAAATAGTGGGGATAATAAAGTTTTGTATATTCCTGAAACAAAAGTAATGGAATGGCTAAATACATATCCAGATACATTTATTACGGGTGATTTGTGGGTAAATACTAAACAATCAGCATTACTAAAAAAGAAACTTGATCATATCCAATTGTCTAGAAGAGATGATTTCTATGTAGTCGATAATAAAACGGACGCAAAGAATCTTGCCGAAATCATGAATATGTGTCAAAAAATCGTACAGTTCTATCAATTTGTATTGATAATCACTTCGATCGTGATTGTATATATGCAGTTGTATCAACATTTCTACTCACATAAGAATGAGTATGATCTGCTGCATACCATTGGCATGTCTTATAAAAAAATTCGTAGGATGTATATAGTGAAATTGTTGGCTTTCATAATAATACTGGATGTGATTGTATTGTTGATTATTAGAACAATTCAAATGGAAGTGGTAGGTTTATATTTAATTGGAAGTCTAATACTCTGTATTTTATTTACCAAAATGATTTTCTATCGTATATACAAGTAATGGATTCAAAATGAATGCAGAATATACATAAAATCGAGTTCAAATAATTAAGTTAATATCAAAAAAGATAGAGAGGTTTACATTAAAAGGCTTAAAGGTTGATTTATATATTTTGATTCATGTTTTTTACTCCCAACTCATTCTTTTTCTCCCAAAATTAGTGTATAATTGGGAAAAATAGTATTCTCTTTGGGAGGAGAAGGAAATGCGAAGTTTTGATTATAGTAATCTTAAAAATCGTACTTGGGATAATGAAATATTGTCTTATGTTGCTAAAATTCATGAATTCAAGGGAAGACAAGAGCTATATTTGCGACAAAAGCCTGTAGAATTAGAGCGTTTGGTTGAGGATAAAACAATATATAGAAATCGTGATGAAAGAGAAATCTTAGGTTATTGAAATTTAAAATCATAATAAAATAGCTAGAAGTTTGTGCTTCTAGCTATTTTCATCGTCTTTTACATATTCTAATATATCACCAGGTTGACAATTTAATGCTTCACAAATAGCTTCTAAAGTAGAGAAGCGAATCGCAGAAATCTTACCCGTTTTCATTTTTGATAAGTTGACATTGCTGACGCCAACTTTCTCAGATAACTCTTTTAAACTCATTTTTCGATCGGCCATGACACGATCTAATCGCAATATGATCTTACCCATAATTATAACGTCTCATCACTCAATTGTTGTAGTTCTTGTCCATATCTAAATATATAAGATAACAAATAGATTAGAGCTGCAAAAACGAGGAAGCTTAAGTGAAGACGAATATCAAAATTGATTTGTGTAACATATTTAGTGTTGAAAAGTAGATCGAAGTTGATGGTTTGTTTAAATTGCATAATACGACATACTTCAAGAATATTAAAGACAATACCACCTACAAGAATATACTTGGCAAGGTTTTTTATATGGTTAGAAACACGAACATCAAATGGAGTATGATTCATCGTAATCGTACAAATGGATTCAATTGTTTGTACAGCCTTATATATAATAAATACAAATATAGCGGTGATTAAGAAAATCAATGGTAACCACATGGACATTTTATCTTTATTTAATGCCAAATCATCATTAAAAATCAATTGAAGATAGTCAATTCTTATACTTCCAAATAGCGTATTATATACATCTTTGTTGAAGGCATAAAATAAGCTTAGTCCAATTAACAACGCAACAGATATTAAACAAGTCCCTCGAACGATTTCTAAAATAAAGCACATTTTCCTCAATAAATCTTTAGACTTATCATTCATGATATTACCTCCTAACATTAAATAATTAATGTTTATCGTTAATTTAATTATATATTACATAAATAATAAGTCAATATGATTTACTGCAAAACGCCAATTTCTTCTAAAAATAATTTGCCTGCAAAAGATAATTCTCGATCTTTTCGAATCAAGAATATATTGGAAATATACATACCTGGATCATAGATAGGACGAATAATCATATCCATAGTATGTCTTGTATCCGCATCAAAAAAAGGGATGATTGCGATTGAGTTAAATGTACGTGCCCATTCGATGGCCGTTTCGTTGATAGAAGTAATGATGGATACATTTGTGCAATGACATGTTGACCAAACACAGTGTAGACTGTATTTGAAATATCAAAAGGAATCGCTAAAGAGATACCTTGAAATTCTTCGATTTCAACAGGCGTATTTTTCTTGGATAAAGGACGTCCCTTAGAATTTACAGCTACAATATCATCTTTTTCATACGGAAAAGTTTCCAATGTCCCAAAAACATTGGTTACCACAAAATCACCAAATAATTTATGAATAAACAAATTGAAAAAGCATTCTCAAATGGTAAGGCCTTTATTGTGTTTGTGACAAGTGGAGATCCAGATTTAGAAACAACTCAAGAAATTGTATATGCACTAGATAAAGCAGGATGTAGTTTGGTGAAATTAGGAATTCCTTTCTCTGATCCAACGGCAGAGGGTCCTGTCATTTAAAATGCGAATATTCGTGCTTTATCCAATGGTGTAACGACCGATAAAATATTTGAGATGGTTAAAAGAATTCGTAAGAAATCAAATATTCCCATGGTATTTATGACATATGCCAATGTTGTGTTTAGTTATGGCATCGAAAGATTCTGCCAAAAAATGGTGGAAGGAAATATGAGTGGATTGATTCTTCCAGACGTTCCTTATGAGGAAAAAGAAGAGTTTGATGTGGTATTAAAGAAATATGGTTTAGATTTAATCAGTATGATTGCACCAACCAGTCATCAACGTATTCAAACGATTGCCAAAGATGCAGGTGGCTTTATCTATTGCGTATCTTCATTAGGTGTAACGGGTGTTCGTTCTACGATTATAACAGATATTACAGCTATGGTAAATCTTGTAAGGGAAGTCACAGATGGTCCTGCTGTGGTAGGTTTTGGAATCTCACCCCCAGAACAAGCTGAAAAAATGGCAAGTCAATCGGATGGCGCAATTGTGGGTAGTGCCATTGTGAAGATTGTTGAGAAGTATGGAAAAGATGCCCCTAAATATGTGGAGGAATATGTTAAAGAAATGGTAGAAGCGATAAAATAAAAGGTCTCAGTCCAAGAAAAGGGCCGAGATTTTTAATTGAAATTTAGTGTTGAAAGTCAAAATTTATCAGTTATAACTGAAATTTTGCGTTGAGAAAACAAATTTATAAGTTATAACTGATAAAAAATGAAAATGCACGTAATATTTAAGGTATAAAAGAAAAATACCCATAAGTACAACATGGGTATCATTTTAATTGTGTTGCTTTGTTGACTCATTCCAGTTCACAGAACACTGTAAGATTTGGTTAGGAATCTCTTTGTTTTCTCCTTTTAATGAATCAATTAAAATCAATGCAGCTTGATAGCCTTCATCATAGGCAGGCTGTACGATCGTTGTTACGGTTGGACTAGAGAAGTTAGTCCATTCTGTATTGTCAAAGCCAATTAATCCAATTGTATCTGGCATTAGGTTTCGGTAATCTTTTAATGCCAAATAGACACGTGGTAATAAGAAGCAGTTGGCTACAAAGATGAGGGTGCGAACACCAAAACGTAATTCATTATAGAGTAGATCACGTAATGCATCACTTGTTACATCATCTGCTACAACGTGGGTTTTGCATGTTTTTCCTTTTGCTTCTAAAGCGTGTAAAAAACCAGTTGTACGCTCAAGTCGTGTACTTAATACATGTGGATCTGCCGTAATCATAATGAATTCATCATATCCATCATCAATTAAGCGTGTTCCTACATTTAATATGGATTCATAGTTGTTTGTCTTGACCCATTTTTCTTTATCCATAGAAACTTGTGAATCAATAAATACTACGTCTTTATTTTCTTGTTTGATTTTTGGAATTAATTCGGCGAAATGACTGGATGGCTGGATGATAAAACCATCAACTCCCATTGCCAACATGCGATTGACGTATCCTTTTTCATTTTCAAAATTATAATTACTGTTTCCAACAATCAACTGGTAACGATTATCTCTTGCGAAATCATCGATTCCTTTAACGATTTGATTGGCAAACGTGTTGGTGATATCTCCAATGATAACGCCAATTAAACGTGTTTCTTTTGCGTTTAAAGAGCGTGCTGCAATACTTGGACGATAGTTTGTCTCTTTGATGACTTGAGCAATTCTTGCTTGGGTTTCCTCTGACATTTTGTCCGTCTTACCATTTAGAAAAAAAGAGACAGTGGTTTTAGATGTTCCCGCTCTTTCGGCTATATCACGAATGGTTATTTTTTCTTTCATAAAGTGGATCCTTTCAATACTCTAATTTTAACAAATATTACATTTTCTAGCAAACGCGTTTACTATGCACGAACAATATATGTTTTTACTTTATCTTTTTTCTTATGTACGACAAATACTTTGCAATGGAATGGTTCACCATCTAAGAATAATACTTTCTTTCCTTTATAGATTTCCTTATGGAATATGGCTACACTATAAGATTCATCTTCTGAAAGTATAAACTTTTTAGTGTGTACAATCGTATTATCTAGTTTTGTATCGTTGTTTTGAAGAACGAAATCATCTTTTGTTTCAATCGCTTTATCCACAAAACAAATGCATTGTTCGAAATGATTCGTGAAATCTTGTTCAAAATATAAAACATCGTGCTCTAATTCTTCATTATAGCGAAGGGAACATGGCTCAATATGCTTTGTGTATGGAATGTTGGATACAAGCTTTAAACCTTTTAAATCACTAGCATCTGGATCTAAATGAAAACGTGTAATAGCATGATGGCTACCATCTTCTTTTATTTCATCTACGATCATCCATACACCTGCATCTAATACAACTATTTTTCTTGTCCAAACCTGTAATGGATCATGACCTAATAGTGTTCCTTCATAGTAGTGAATACCATCTTTATGATATGCATAGTTCTTTAATGGAACACCAAAATCTTCATATCCCCAACTATCTTTAGGTACACATGAGCAATGTTCATCTACAATCACACCATTATGACTTGCCATAGATTTTAAATGTATTCTTAGTGGATGATCTTCACGATATGTTAATCGTCCTGCATCAATACATACAGGATTTCCCTTATAGTAAATGGATACGTGTAAGTTATCACTATGTCCATGTCCACTGCCTAATGATCCGTTAGTAAACATGGTAAAATTGGCATCTTCTTTCCAAGAACTCCTTGATGTATACATACCACTATCTTTTCCATCAAAGTGAAGTTCGTTGGATTCAATGGCTTGACTTTCTAGATAGATCTTGGCATTTTTAGCTCCTAATGTATATAAAGATTCTATGTCAAAAGTATGAAATGCGATCGACTTCCATGTGGGTTCATTAAATAAGAAGCTAGCACGTGTCATGACATCTTGAATATTACTGCGATCTGTATCCCCGAATGTTTCAATTTCTTTATGAGGGGTAGCCTGTAAGAAGATGGCTCTAGCCAAAGCATGAATTTGTGGCAATTCTTGTTCTGAATAATACATAGCTTTCATGCAGTAATTTAAGACTTCAATATGATACATCGTGGATTGTTCCCAATGCATGCCATCTGGATACACTTGTGCTTGGATTTGTCTTTTCCATTCATTGAATGCCCAAGCATAGATATCACTTTGTTCTTCAATCATAGGTAATATGCTGATCATAGCACATGTTTGAATGCTTCCCCAATTTGATGTTATGTATTTTGGAATGTAATGCTCTTTTAAATACGCACACTGATCCAACATGGACTTGGCAATCGTAGTGATTTCTTCATCACTTAATAAACTGTTTGCGTACAAATAAGGTAGGGCTTCAAAGAAGTTCATTAAACGAATGCCTGTATCGAGTGTTCTTGTGCTTGGTTCTGGTTGAATTGTTGGATGGGCTTCTATCCAGTTTAAAATGAGCGTTTTAGCATATTCAATATGATCAGAAAGAACCAGATAGTTTAGGTAGTCCATGCGATTGAGCATGAAGCACCATTCTTCATCATCATTTAATTGTATATTCCAATCTAATGTTTCTAGCTTGTAAGGAATTTGGCAACGTTCCATGTCCCATGGTTTATCAAACGTAAAGATGTTTTGAATCAGTTCTTCTGATTTTCTTTTTACTAGAATTTGATCTTCTTTCGTTAATAATTTTTTTACGTGTAGTACATCCTTCTTGTCTGCCCAGAATTGTAGTTGTTTTTTTATGTAAGATAGATTCATAGAGTTCTCCTTAAAAAGAAAAGGAAGCAAATTTGCTTCCTTTATGTATTAGGCTAAGATTCCTAAGCAGCTTAATGCAACACCGATAACAACAGTGATTAATACTAACCAATAAGTTGTAACACCTTTTTTCTTGATTAAGTAGTACATTAATGCTGTATATAATACTGGTAATAATGCAGGAGCAACTTTATCTAACATTGCCTGAATATCTACTGTAGATTGTTTAACACCTTCTTCAATAGCACCAGCAGAGAATGTGATTGCGACGTTCATTTTAACGAATGTTGCAGCTAAACCAGCAATAACTGTAACACCAATCATACTTGCAGCTTCAGAAATAACACCCATTTTTTCAGATAATTTGTCAATCATGCTTGTTCCTAGACGACGTCCATATCCACCCATAACAAGTTTGATTGCCAATAATGTAACGTTTTCGCAGATTAAGAATAATAATGGAGCAATTGCCACACCATCCATAGCCATAGAAGCAAAGATAGTTGAGAATAATGGAGCAATACAGAATTGTGATAATGAGTCACCAATACCTGCTAAAGGACCCATCAATGCCATTTTGATACCACGAATTTCATCGTATTCCATTCCGTTTTCTGCCATTGCCAAGTGAATAGAAGTGATAAATGGTAAGAAGTTAGGGTTTGTGTTATAGAATTCACAGTTATTTTCTAATTCTTCAGCCAATTTAGCTGGGTTATCACCATACAATTTTTTGAATGCAGGATACATTACTAAAGCGTATCCTAAACCTTGATAGTTACTATAGTTAAAACCATTTTGTAAGAAGTAAGCACGTAATGTAGTCTTAGTGTAATCCTTCTTTGTTAATTTAGATCCAGTCATCGTGTTCTACCTCCTCAGTTGTAGCTTGTGCGACAGCGACATTTCCAGCATCGTTATAGTGTTTTAATGCGAATACAGTTCCGACAATAGCAATACCGATTACTGGTACGCCTAAATAAGCGGCTAAGAAGTATCCTAATAATGCGAATGGAACAACTTCTTTCTTTAACATAACGCTCATGATCATAGCAAAACCGATAGCAGGTAACATACCACCAGCAACTGTTAATCCTTTTAATAACCAAGCTGGTACTAGTGCTACTAATTTACTTAATGTATCCATGCTGTATGCACCTAAGAATCCTAATAAGAATCCAACAAGAGCAAATAATAAGATTGTTAAGTTAGAGTGTAAACGGAATTTTGCAAAGTCTTGTTTTTTCAATGCATTATTTGCACTTTCTGGTGCACCTGCACGAACTGTATAGATAGCTGTTTGTAAGAATTGAATTGCGACTGCAAAAGGAATAGATAATGATAATGCACTTTCTGGTGTAACACCATCCATAGTGATTGCCATTAATGTACCAATGATACCAGGTCCGATTGGGTTTGGAGGAACAGTTCCACCGGCACCAACACCGAATCCCATGAATGCTAATTCAGCGATTGCTCCACATTGCAATGCTGTTTTTAAATCTCCACATACAATACCGACACCGAAGCTTAATACTAAAGCACGGTTCGTAAAAATACCCCACAACATACCTGAATAACAGAATGCTGTCCATAGACCGATGATTACGGCCTGTAACAATGTAATTTGCATATTCTTTTATCTCCTATAAATAATTTTTAATATCTACTAATACACTTCCATCAGAACCACTTGGTGTAGTTTGTGTATTAAATTCAACGTTATACTTTTCAATCATTTCTTTTAATGCTGCCTTGTCTTCAGCACCTAAGAAAATAGAACGAGTTACTTTTTCTTTACCTTCACAGTTGTGAATGTTTCCAATGTTGATTTGTTTGATTGGAACGCCACCTTCAACTAGGCGTAGAGCATCTTTACAATCTTTAACAATTAAGAAGATTGTTTGAGCAGGATTTGCCTTGTGAATGATGTCGATAACTTTTTGTACTGAGTAAAAGCGCATTGCGACGTCCTTAGGAATTACAGTCTTCATTAAAGTTTGTGCCATTGCGTCTTGACTTGCTTGATCGTTCGCAACGATTACTGTATTAACGCCTAAAGATTTTACCCATAATTGACCTTGACCATGAACTAAACGTTCATCGATACGTGTCATAACGATGTTTGGTGTTGCCATTTTATCTCCTCCTTATTTTTACCAGTATGGATCCCATTGTTTGATTTGACGCATTAATGCTTCCATGTAGTAGTAGTCGCCCCAGATGTTTCCTTCATCTACGCCTTTACCACTGTGCCATGAATATACGCCATGATACAAGATTGGATCGCCTGGTTTGTGATCATTGTTAGTGTAGTTTTGAATCAATGAGCGAGTGATGTTGTCACAAGCTTTTTGATACACCTTTTTACTTGGATCCTCTTCTTTGATCCATTGATCCATTTCAAGCATTCCACATACGGCGATGGCAGCCGCACTTGAATCTCTTGATTGTTCTGGATCATCCGTAAAAATCAAATCCCAGTAACAAATATTGTCTTCGGGTAAACGATTTAAGAAATAGTTTGTCATTCCTTTATATAGATCAACGTATTCTGTGTTTTTCGTGTAGCGAATATTTAATGGGATTCCATAAATACCCCATGCCTGTCCACGAGCCCAAGAACTATCATCTGAATATCCTTGACGTGTAGCACCATGACTTGGTCCTCCAGTAACTGGATCCATATAGAATGTGTGATATGCACTCGCATCATCACGAATTACATATTTACAACTTGTTGTGAAGTGTTTTGTTGCGGCATCCGCATAGTGATTATCACCAGTAACTTCACTTGCCCAATATAATAATGGGATGTTTAACATGCAGTCGATGATGAATCGATAATGTTCAAGACTGTCTTTAGGTCCCCAAGCCTGCAAGAACTGTCCTTTTTCTTGCCAACGCTCCATCAATTTATCAGCCGCCAACAATGCAGCTTTTTTTGCATGCTCATTTTTTGTAAGCTTATAGCCACTTACGCAAGATAGCGAATATAAGAATCCAAGATCGTGGTGATCTAATTCAATACGATTTTCAACACGGTGCAAGAAGCTTTCGATATTTCGATCAGCTAATTCTTTATATTTCTTATCATTCGTATATTCATATGCCAACCACAACATACCTGTCCAGAATCCATCAGTCCATTCGATGTTGTCGATGATTGGATACTTTAAACCTTTAGTACATGAATATGGGAATCGATCTTTGAAATATTCCATATTTAAATCAACTTGTTTTAAACATTCTTCAAACGCATTTGTTAGTTCTTCTTTTGTAAGGGCGGGTGTTGCTAAAAACTCTTGTTCTTTAGTAATTGGTTCGATATTTACTGAACGTACCATACTCTCATAACCTCCTCAAAAAAAGTAAACTGGTTTACTAGACAACACCATTATTGCATCTCGAAAATAGATTGTCAACACATTTTATTCAAAAATTAACAAACTTTGGAAACGCTTACCTATAATATACCTATAATATATTCGAAAAAATTAAAAAAAATAAAAAACAGATTATTTTCACTTTTCGAGTTGACAAAACCGGTTTACTAAGATAGACTACAGGTGAACTGGTTTACTAAAAAAGTAAACGCGTACTAGACACACGCAAAGTATAGAAAATGGAAGGTGGAACTATGGAATCGTATATGAATCGTATTTCCAACACAGGAATCGTACCTGTTGTTAAAATTCTGGAAAAAGAAGATGCATACCCATTAGCTAAGGCATTGCTAAATGGTGGAATCGATGTTATTGAAGTTACATATCGTAGCGAACATGCAACGAGTGCAATCCAAACTATTTCAGAACAATTACCAGATATGTTAGTCGGTGCTGGAACTGTATTATCTGTTGAACAAGCAAAAGAAGCTGTTGAAGCAGGAGCTAAATTTATTATTACACCTGGATTTAATACGAAAGTGGTTCAATGGTGTTTGGATCATGACGTGGAAGTGTATCCTGGCGTATCCACAGCGAGTGAAGTTGAAATGGCTCTTTCAATGGGATTAACACAATTAAAGTTCTTCCCAGCAGAATCAAGTGGAGGCGCTAAGAAATTAAAAGATCTAAGTGCTCCATATGCGAACGTTCACTTTATGCCAACAGGTGGCATTAACACAAAGAATATGCATGATTATCTTTCATTGCCAAATGTAGAAGCAATCGGCGGAAGCTTTATGTTGCCAAATGATTTGGTTGTCGCAAAAGATTGGGATGGAATAGAAGCTTTATCAAAAACAGCTATCAAAAGTTTGTTGGACTTCCAGTTAATTCATGTTGGAATTAACACAAATAGTCCTGAAGAATCAAAACAAGTGACAGATACATTATGTTCTTTGTTCCACTTTACACAATACACAAAGCCAAAATCAAATTTTGCCGGTGTAGGATTTGAGATTTTACATAAAAAAGGCCGTGGAGAAAATGGTCACATCGGAATCTATACTCCATATCCTGAAAAAGCAATGTATCACCTTTCTAAACAAGGTGTGAAGTTTGTCGAAGAAAGTATTACACGTAATAAAAAGACAAATCGAATCAACTTTGTTTATTTAGATTTAGAAATAGCTGGATTTGGAATCCATTTGATTAATCCAGATTTAAAAATGGAGATTTAATATGAAACAAAAAGTAGTCACTTTTGGAGAAATCATGTTACGTCTAGCACCCGAAG
>ERZ773221.380-NODE-380-length-53207-cov-9.949597_pt1 | contig 53207 bp, 48 predicted proteins | sample MGYA00580994_ERZ773221 | MGnify/ENA primary metagenome ERZ773221 (study PRJEB29015, sample SAMEA2737758) | human gut metagenome | biome: human gut; feature: human-associated habitat; material: faeces | place: China | collected 2012 ... | reverse complement strand
TCGGATTTTCCGGTCAGGGCTACGGAGTTGGTAATTGTGTAGCCCGTCTGGAACAAATCCTTGCGGTTGTTTTTATACGCTACCCAGGGAGTCGCTTCGGAGGCACGTCCCTGTGTCACCGGATCATATTGGTAGAATTTCCTGTTGGCATCGAAACGTGCTCCGTATGCGCTACTCGTTCCGCTGGTGCTTGCGTAGCTGCCGTCTTCCGCTTTTCCGTAGGAGTAGTATGGTTCGCCCTCATAGATGGACCCTGCCGGACCGATGTTACTCGGCAGTCCTTGTCCGAATTCATACTGATAATCAGGAAAGTGAGCAGCCTGTTCCCAGGAATTATTGAAATTATAACTGATACCTAATCCCTTCTTGGCTTTCTTACCAGACTTGGTGGTAACCATAATGACACCATTAGCAGCTCTTGAACCATAGAGAGCAGAGGCAGACGCTCCCTTCAATACCTGAATGCTCTCAATGTCATCCGGATTTAAATCAGAGAATCCATTACCAAAGTCAATCGAACCTTCGGAGTTGCCACCGGCACCATAAGAGCCACCAGGATTATTCATAGGGCTGGAAAGTGGCACACCATCCACAACGATAAGTGCGCCATTTCCGTCCATATTCATGGAAACGTTGCCACGAAGATTAATCTGGGTTGATGACAGGGGACCACCGGCTGAAATGACATTCAAACCTGCCACCTGTCCCTGCAAAGCTTGAGACCAGTTGGCAGGCATCGTTGCCGTAATTTCAGAACCAGATACGGTTTGGGTAGCATATCCGAGACTTTTTTCCTCACGCTTGATACCCAAAGCGGTAACCACTACATTATTCAGTTCTATAGGATCGTCGCTGAACTTCGACTTCTGTATTTTTTTACCATTTACAGAACTTTTCTTTTCAATAGTCTTGCTGCTATCCTGTGCAACTTGACCATACATGCTTCCTGCAGTACAGCATAATGTGAGCGCGAAGAAACAATGCTTCATACGTTGCTTTTTCATTTACTACCTTTTTATAGAGAATTCATAACTAACAATTTCTGGTGCAAAGGTAGGACTATGATATTACGTATTGAGGTCAATGAGGATACATTCTATTTACTTTCTTGTTGCCAAAGAATTACAAACAAAGCTAACTTCCACATATACAACTGATTGCAAAAAAATGGAGCAAACTAAAGACAACAGTTTGCAAAACTCAGCCAAAGGAAGAATGCTTTGATGCCTTTACTCCATTACCTGTTGCTGTCTTCCTCTAACCTGTGATACCGTTCATATACATCAAGAGCATACTCCTGCCTGAGCAGTTCACCCCGATGAAGCCCTTCAACCACCTCTGCCGTAAGTCCACAATCACTGAAATCAACAAGATAAGTACAAAGCAACTTGTTGATGATAGGAATAAGATCCTTTGCTCCTAAGCTGCAAGCTAAATCAATGGCCGCAGCCACCACGTAACCATCACAACAGTCAGCGGTTTCCAATCTGCCATCATAGAAGACGAGCATGTCCTTCACCCACGCTGTCGCCTGTTCCTTCAAGGCAGGATTCTTTTCAACATAAAACTCCACATATTCATAAACGTTCATGCGGCAGTAATGGTCAAGCTTTGGCGTTTTCAGGAATTTCGTGAATTCAGAGAAAGGATCCGGATTCAACTTGTAGAGGGGTGGGGCAAAGAGATAATTGGTCGCCAGCCAGCTCAACTGATCTAAGAAATCACTTTCAAACTTCAATACATCCATCAGAAGACGGAAAGATTCCATGTTACCCACCTCTGCAAGAAGGATGATGCTATGACGTATGGCAGCAAACAGTTCCCCTGTCGCTTTCAAATGCTGGTATTTGCCCAAGCCATACCTGATTATGTTCTCCAAGTCCTGACGCAACTCCTCGTGATCTATAGTCAGCAAGAGATTGATGATGTGATCCGGCAGGATCCATTTATAGGCATGAAAAGTCAGATACGACATCACTTCGGGATGCAGCAGCTTGATATGAGTTGGATATGATGGCAATTCGTAGCCATACACTTCCTCATGGATTTCATATTCACAACCCTGAAATTCCTCTTCATGCCAATCCCATCCACCAATATATGCCGTACTATCTCCTACTCGGAACTTGAAGTTTCTGCCAAGATGTTCCTGCATGGTAGAAAGATAACAAGATACCTCCAACCTGTCTTCTGCAAGCAGATAATGCATACCATTCAAGCCCCATTGATATTCAATGAGAGGAACGTTTTCATCATCTTCTTCCAGGATATATTGAGTAATGTCCCATGCATCAACAGGTTCAATGCCGGCTTCTTCAGCAAATTCAATGGAACCATAGATCAGATTGTGAGCCACCTCATATGGTATCTCCACCATCCTGTCATTCTCTTTATCCGAGTAGTACTCAACAATTTCTGCCAACTTTCTGGGTGATACGTTGAAGAAATATCTGGTTCCTATCAGACCCCTGCACAACTTGTCGATGCAGAAATCCGCACATGTTACAGTTCCCTTTGGGTGAATACGTGTCACGATGACCATAATTTCATCGGCATCTTTCCAGTTGGCATAAGTATAGCATTTGCCAAGAGGAAGCATACGGGCTTTCTCCTTGATATATTTCTCCGGACTCATCGGCTGAGCACCGGATTTATTGTTCTTTTTCCCCATTCGTTTTAAATTTATCTTATCTATCAATTTTTCCAGTAAACAAAAGTATTGAACACCTGTCGGCGGGAAGCCTAAACTTCTCTCATTTGAACATAAAGGAAAAACATCTGATCAGGAATAGAACGTTAGTTTACCTTATGTCAAATCCTAGAGACTATTATCAATGAAAGAATCCAATTCTTTACACTGCTTATAGTACGTATACACTTCCTTTATAGAACAAATTTTTGACATCATATAGGCAGGAAAGAAATGGGGCGTGAAGGTAGATGGTAAAGTTATCGTGCCACCCCTCTACTGCAGTATAGCGCAACCTGTTGGTGCCTATTGCGCCTTTGAACAGATACCCAAACATTGGGGCATTATGACATTGAAAGGAAAAGTGATTGTTGATGCCAAATACGAGAAGGTGGAGATTCGTGACAATGGAATCGCCGTGGTAACAGGCATCACGGGAAAAACACAGACAAACTTTTAAAGGTAAAAGAGTAAAAAAAGTAAAAGGGTAAAAAGGATTTTTGCTTTTTGAAATGACAATGAAGAAGATCAATGCTGTAAGCATGCAATAAAGCAATAGACAAATAGCGCAATACCTATATAGATATAAAAGTTAAGGGCGCTCTATCCTTTAGGAAGGAGCGCCCTTTTCTTATAATCTGACAGGAATCCCTATCTTGTTACACACATATCAATGCGAGAAAAATGATATATATAAATTATTGCCACAAAAACAACATATCCGATAGCAAAATGTCATTTTTAAGGCTAAAAACAAGTGGTTGACCCATATCAAGAAAAACATATTGCAATGATATTTCTCGGCAAAAGATGCCGTTATTCGATAAAAAAGTGTTAACTTTGCACTCGCATTTAAGGAATAACAAATAATAAATTTTAAAAAGGTTAATAATTATGATAACTATTTTTACAATGGCTTTCGCCGCAGTTATGTTTTCAGGTATGGTTCTTTGCATGGGCATGTTCTTGAAACACGTAGTAGACTCAATTCCAGAAATGGCCAACATGAGCCATTCTGTTAGCTTGAGCAAGTAAGAATAGAACACTACGATATACATATATATATGAATCACTTTAGAAATAGAGAGAGATTTATATAACGATGGGGGCGGGTTTCTTTTACGGAACTCGCCCCCTCTTGCTTAATATTCCATCGAGAAGGTGATACCTCTTCGCATCATATCCTTCACAGTTGGCTTCAGTCTTGTCAGGAAGCCCTCCCATGAACGGTTCTTCTGGAAACTCCATCTTGCCTCTTCCACAAGAGACACCCATTCTTCCTCTACTCCTCCACAAGCCCATGAAAACTCATCACCATTCGCCCAATTCTGAGCAAGGATATACAGAAAGAACGACTCCTCTATGTTCAAACCATCAGCTTTCTCCGCCATATACGCACTAGCCGCCTTCTCTATTAGATAAGTCATGAGCTTGAGCTTACCGCCGGCAGAAAGCCAAATAATCGGAGAAAAAAGCAAGGAAACATCAGTACAGCTTAAGACAAAATAAAAAAAGCCATTGCCTAAGATCCAACAATCTCTGTCAATGGCCAACCCTATCTCTTAGCAGACATTTTACTTAAATGCCTGAATATACTGCTTTAAAGCATCACGTAATATCTCTTCACAACTCTTTTTTGTCTTAATCTTAGTGAGCATAAGCTGCTCATAGTCTTCATCAGACAAATAAGTCTGAACACCATGTATAGTGGCTCTTTTCTCTGCAAGAGACATCTTCTGTTTCTTTACAACAGGCTGTTCATTGCCAGGACGTACTGCCTGATTCATATTACTAAACGCTGCGCGAAAATCCTTTCCTGCCATAATTCTAAATATTTATAGATTAACAATACGGCGTTAAATTAACAATTAATCGTCTGTAAATCAATAACTTATATTAAGAAATGCTTATGAAAACTTAACTATAAAAAGTTGGTCAAGTCGCTGATGACCAACATTTATCTGGTGAAACGAATTTTTAAAGCATGTGGGTACACCCAGAACCGAACTTTAATTAGCAAGATTTTCAAAGATCTCTCGTGCTTACAGCGTATAGCTGCTTAGCACATTATTGAATTATTAACGAACTATTGTTTCATAGATTCCGGAGATTTCCATTATCTTACGGAATATTGGGTGTCAAGAATTCATGAACCTTTCTCGCTCATTGTTTTCGATCATCATCCGGATATGCAGCAACCAGAATGGGAGGGTGTTGTTCTACAGTCAGGCAGAGATAGACCATCACCAGGCTTGACCGTCGAAGGCTGGTAAACTTATACATGAGCCGGTTTACATATCTATAGATAAGGATGTATTGAGAAAGCAGGATACCATCACCGACTGGAACAATGGAGATATGACACTTATGCAGCTCCAAGCCATGCTTCGCATCATCTATGCCCATGAAAAAGTGATAGGGGTAGATGTTACAGGCGAATGTTCAGCACGCTTGACTATTTCTCTGAGTTGGAGGATGCAGAGATTAACAACGAGGCAAATGAAGAATTGTTAAGGATGATTCTGGAGGAGAACCATCCTTAGCCTTCTTAAGCGTAAGCTTGAAGAATATGGTTTAGCTCGTCGAGTTCTTCCTCCTTTGTTGCCCAGCTTGTAACGAATCGGCAGATGATTTCATGTTCGCTCTTTCTTTCCCATATCTCGAATGCTACTTTTTGGGAAATGGCCTCGTAGAGGGCAGGTGAGAGTACTACAAACTGTTGATTGGTTGGAGAATCGTAGGCAATGGCGATACCATGCTTTTCGAAGATGCTGCGGATGCGGGTAGCCATAGCGATGGCATGGCGCGATATCTTGAAATAGAGCTCATCCGTAAACAGCGTGTCAAACTGGATGCCGAGCATTCTGCCCTTGGCAAGCAAGGCTCCATGACGCTTTACGTTGGTGAAGAAGTATTTCGGTGCCTTCATGCCCGAGAATACCACAGCTTCTCCCATCATGGCACCCACCTTGGTTCCGCCGATATAGAATACATCACAATGTTTTGCAAGGAATGGCAAGTCATAGTCGCATGCCGCTGAAACCAGACCGTATCCCAGTCGGGCACCATCGATGAAGAGACGGAGGTCATATTTCTGGCAGGTTGCATACAGCGCAGCCAGTTCTTCTCTGGTGTAGACCATTCCGAACTCAGTCGGCATCGAGATATAAACCATGCCTGGCTGCACCATGTGAGGATGCGATTCGTCGGCTAGGAAGGTATCCATATAAGCTGACAGGGTGCCGGTTGTCAGCTTGCTGTTTTTTCCTGGCAGGGTAATGACCTTATGCCCGAAAGCTTCTACTGCTCCTGATTCATGTACCTCGATATGACCGGTTTCCACACAGATTACTCCTTCGCATCCCATGAGGACGGAATCAATGACCGTGGTGTTGGTCTGCGTACCGCCTATCAGGAAGAACACTTCTGCATTCTCATTGTCCACAGCCTTGCGGATTTTCTCTTTTGCAGATTCAGAGTATGGATCAAAACCATAACCAGATGTTTTATCACTGTTTGTCTTGCCAAGAGCTTCTAGAATCTCTGGCAGCATACCATTGTTGTAATCACTTTCAAATGAAATCATATTCTTAATATTACGTGTTTTAATTTGAACTAATTTCTTTATTCTGTTTCTATTTTTACTTCTGTCAGTTTACCCGTCTGTGAGTCGATGATATAACCATACAGATTGCAAAGGTAATGATATCACCCTTAGAAAAATGGGAAGCATGCAAAGTTAAGAAAAAAAATGGTTAACAATGGCAAATAACCAAGAAAAATTCCATGAAATAATAATTTTTTATAAAAAGAATATTATATTGGACCTTTTCTTGCGTAAACAGGAAATTTTAGTTACCTTTGCACGAAAAGCACTACTTGGCATGAAAATTCAAGAAGTAATGAAATGATTTGTGTTCTTCAGAGACCAGATGTCATCGAAGAAACGGATGAAAACGCAAAGTAAATGAAAGACTAAAATGATAAGAGAATATTAACAAATGGAACAAGAAGAAAAGAAACAGAAATCTCAAGCTGTAGAGAATCAGGCATCCTGCTCGCCTCTGCAGCCAGTTGAACCACATCCTTTTATTTCTGTCATACCGCTGGCAGTACTTATCACCCTCATCGTCCTGGTTGTCAAAATCTTCCCTGATGATGCCCTGGCTGGTGCCTCTCAGGTGGCCCTCATGATAGCCACAGCCGTTTGTGTAGCACTCGGTATGGGCATCTATAGGATGAAATGGAATATCTTTGAAGAGATGATCAAAAAGACCGTGGGCGATGCCGGAGTATCTATCCTGATCCTGCTGCTCATCGGAATGATGTCAGCTACCTGGATGATCAGTGGTGTGGTACCCACATTGATATATTATGGTGTACAGATCATGTCGCCAACCTTTTTCCTTCCCTGCGCATGCATCATCTCCAGCATCATCTCTGTGATGACGGGAACCTCATGGACCACTATTGCCACCATCGGTATTGCTCTGATGGGAATCGGTGATGCCCTGGGAATACCAGCCCCCTACACCGCTGGAGCTATTATCTCCGGTGCCTATTTCGGGGATAAACTCTCGCCAATGAGCGATACCACCGTCCTTGCTTCGAGTATAGCCGGAGCGGATCTCTTCTCACATATCCGCTATATGCTCTATACTACCATACCAAGCATCCTGCTCTCGCTGGTACTCTATCTCATCATCGGACTCTGTTATGATTCCAAGCCAGTGGATATCAGCCAGTATCTTACCGGTCTGAGCCATGGATTCAATATCTCTCTGTTTACCATGCTCGTTCCGGCTTTTACAGGATGGCTCATCTACCGCAAGACTCCATCTCTCATCACACTTCTTCTTTCAGCCCTTTCAGCATGCATCTGTGCCCTCATTCTCCAGCCGGAAGTACTTGTAGGGATAGCAGGTGAAGACAGCATCTCTGCCAAAAGCCTCTTTGAAGGAATCATGACCACCTGCTATACCCATACCCAGGTAGATTGCGGTATGGTGGACATCAATGATCTCGTAGCCACCCGAGGTATGGCTGGCATGCTCAATACCATTTGGCTCATCCTCTGTGCCATGTGTTTCGGTTCATGTATGGTAGCCAGCGGCATGCTCCACGCCATTACCCACATGCTCCTGAAAAGCATCCACAGCACCGTATCACTTGTCTGCAGCACCGTGACATCAGGCGTCTTGCTCAATCTCGTAATGGGCGACCAGTTCCTGAGCATTATTATGAATGCATCTATCTATAAGGATGAATATGCCGAACGAGGCTACCGTCCGGAACTCTTGAGCCGAAGTACAGAGGATAGCGCTACCGTAACGAGCGTATTGGTTCCATGGACAGCCTGCGGTATGACGCAGAGTACGGTTCTTGGTATCCCGACACTTGTCTATCTCCCCTTCTGCTTCTTCAATATCATCAGTCCTTTGATGAGTTGTCTGGTTGCCATCCTTGGCTTCGTACCCAATCCACAACCCAGGGAAAACAAAGCATCTGCAGCGGAAGAGACTGATATCCATTAATATTAATAGGAGATTCATTGATTCCCAATGACGGCAAGCAGACGCCGATAATCATGTGCTTTATGATGTGTGTACGCAAACAGGTTGCATAAAACGTGCAAACGTTTGCACATAGAAATGTAACCTTTTTGAAACTTTTTCTTGCTTCATATTGGATTTCCTCTTAAATTTGCAGCCGAAAATAGATACCAACTAACAAACGAAGGCTAAGTTTAATATAAACGAAACCAAATATAAAAGTAAAGATATGATGAAGCAAACATTCATAAAATCAGCTATGTTGCTGCTGCTGATCCTTTCAATGGCAACGACGCGAGCGCAGGAGGTCGCTCTGAAGACCAACTTACTGGGATGGGCTTCCACATCTGCCAACGCCGGCATCGAAATCGGCATGGGCAAGAAAACAACCTTCCAACTCTTCGGCACCCTGAACCCCTGGAAGTTCTCGGGCGACAAGAAGATGAGATTCTGGAATGTTATGCCAGAATACAGATGGTACACCTGCCAGAAGTTTGGAGGCCATTTCTTCGGAATTCATGCCTTAGGCGGTGAATACAACATTAAAAACATTGACATGCCCTTCGGCATCCTGCCGAAAACTCTGGAGGGCAGGCACTATGAAGGCTGGTATGTAGGTGGAGGCCTCACCTACGGCTACCAGTGGCTACTCAATAAGCACCTCAATTTCGAAGGGTCTATCGGTTTGGGATATGCCTACAGTCCTTACAAGCTTTACGGACGATGCGAAAAATGTCTCGACAAAGACCACCGCAACTATGTGGGCCCTACAAAAGCCGCACTATCTCTCATATACGTGTTCTAAGAATTTAATTTAACTGTGGTTTTAAACTGACAATAAAAACACGTAATAACTAGACAGAATACAAAAAAAATTTAGGGAAATCATAATATGGATAAAATGAAGCTTTATGCGGTCATTTCGCCCCTCTGCATGCTCTTTTCTCAGGGCATCATGCCTGCTCAGGCTCAACAGCTGGCAGGGGGTAAGGTTCAGGTAGAAAGCGTTTTAGCACGCAAGAACGGCAACCGGATGGACGTTGCCTTCCGTATGAATCTGAACGATTTGAAGATGAAATCAGAGCAGCAGATTGTTTTCACACCGGTAATGGTAGGAACTGATTCTATCGCTCTCAACCCTATCATCATCCAGGGTAGAAACCAGGCTGTAAGATACCGCCGACTTGCCGACAGCAAGAAGAATCCGCAGGCACAGATTCTTACCCGCAAGAACAAGACCAGTCAGCAGGTTTACTTCGCCCAGTCTGTTCCTTACCAGAAATGGATGAAGAAGTTCAAACTCTCGGTGAAAGAAGATCTCTGCGGATGCGGCAACCTGATAGAACAGGACAATACGCCGATTGCGGATATCGACCGTACACCGAAGATTACGAAGGATTTCTTTGTGCAGCCGAAGGCGGAAGCCAAGAAGGTGAGAGCCGAAAAGGGTGAAGCCTATCTCAGCTTTGTGGTTAACAAGAGTTATATTCTTGCCAACTTCCGTGAGAATGCTACTGAGCTGAAGAAGATTACTTCCACCATCGACCTGGTGAAGAACGACAAGAACGTTGAAATCACAGATATTGATATCCATGGTTTTGCTTCGCCTGATGGTTCGTATGCCAACAACAAGCGCCTTGCCAACGAGCGTGCAGCTGCCCTCCGTAAATATGTGAGCAGCCTCTACACCTTAAACTGCAAACTCTTTACCTATCAGGCTACACCGGAAGACTGGGAAGGATTCAAGAAGAAGATCCAGGCTAGTCATCTGGCTGATAAGGAAGCGATTCTCGAGATAGCTAACTCCTCGCTGGCTCCCGACGATAAGGACCTGAAGATCAGAAAGCTCCATCCGACTAGTTACCGCTATATCCTGGATCATATCTATCCTCGTCTCCGTCATAGCGACTATACGGTAACCTACACGGTTCGTCCGTTCAGCATCGAAGAGGCCAAAGAGATTTTGAAGACCAAACCACAGCAGCTTTCTCTGCAGGAGATGTTCCTGGTGGCACAGACTTACGAGCCGGGTTCGCCAGAGTTTAACGAGGTATTCGATATTGCCGTCCGCCTCTTCCCAGATAATGAGACAGCGAATCTCAATGCCGCCTGCACCGATTTGCAGAAAGGTGATCTTACTTCTGCCGAAAAGCATCTTGCCAAGGCAGGCAACTCGAAAGAGGCAGAGCGCATCAGAAAGATTTACGGGGAAGTGAGGGCGGAGCAATAATAGTAAATGGTAATTTAGCTTCGCCATCCCTGCAAAAAGAGAATATATATAATAGAAATAAATAACTATCAAATCACATCAATTATGAGAATTAAACATTTCTTTGGATTAGCAGTGATAGCTGCTATGACTGCAAGTTGCTCTAGCAACAACGACTTAGTAAATGGTGGTAATGGTTCAGGTGAGAATGAATCAGGTGTAAGCTATGCATCTATCACAATCAACTTGCCTACTGCAAATGGTACACGTGCTACTACAAATGACCAGTTTGATGGCGGTACAGCTTCTGAGTATGCAGTAAACGATGCTACACTCGTTATCTTTGAGAAGGGAACAGCAGCTTTTGAAAATGACTTCAAGTTTGTTGAAGCTGTACCACTTGGTAATTTGGAGCCTTGGAAGAAAGACAATGAAAGTAATAATGGTATTACAACAGAAGCAACCATCACAGCTAAGCTCGCGAAGGCTACAGTTGGTGAGAATGGCGATTATTATGCATTGGTCATCCTTAATAAGGAGACAGGAACAGGAGACAAAGTTACCCTTCCTTCAGGTTCCACTACATATGGAGCTTGGAATGCTGCGACAAATGCAACAAACCTTTTAGATAATACTAAAGGTTTCTATATGGCTAATGCTCCAGAATTCAAAGCTGCTGATCAAGAGCCAACAACTCTTGTTCAAATAAAGGGTATCTATAGAACTAAGGAAGAGGCTCATAGCAAACCGGGTACTACTGTTCATGTAGAGCGTGGCTTGGCTAAAGTTACTGTAGGAACAAACAGTACAAGCAATAATTATTTTGCAACAGATGGTGCCAATGCAACCGGAACAAAGTATAGCAGCGACAAGGTAAAAATCACAAAATGGGCATTGGATGTTCCTAACAAGCATTCATTCCCTGTACATGTAACTTCTGGTTTGAAGGCTGGTACAACATCGACAGATCAAACTGTTCCTGCTTACACAGATATTTGGAAAAATACTGCAGCTGCAGCAGGTACAGTTCCAGCAACATCTCGCTTCGTTAGTCAGCTTTCTGCTGAGGGTGCTTTCAAGCGTGTATATTGGGGAATCGACCCTAACTACAGCATGGGCTTACAAGACTTAAACAAATGTAAGGAACAATTCACTCTAGCTGAAGCCGATGGACAAGGAGTTACATGGAACGACGGTTCTGATAAGCCATTGTATTGCCTGGAGAACACCTTCGACATTAACAACATGAAGCAAGGTCAGACTACCCGTGTTCTTCTTAAGGCAACCTATATCCCAAGTGTTTTGAGCTCAACATCAGAGACAGACAAGACCTTCTTTATGATTGGTAACAGTTCTGACATTTGGACGAAAGCCAACCTTATTGCACAGATTACAAGTAAGGCTAAAGAGGCTCTTAAAACAACTGCCGAACTAACTGTAGAACTTACAGGTGATTTATTGACTGCCGGTACACATGTATTGACAGAATCAAATGTATCAATTAAGGAAGGAAAAACAGAAAAGGTTGATGCAACCTTAGTCGCTACACTCAACAAAAAACTCGGTCTTGACGTGACTAATGGTGTAGGTATCAAGACCTACAAGAATGGTGAAAGCTATTATATTGCCCGTATCAAGCACTTCGGAGACGACTTGACGCCTTGGGTAGCAGGTAATGATAATTATGGTGGAAATAACCTGAATTGGCTCGGCCGTTACGGTGTGCTCCGCAACAACTGGTACGACCTCACTATCGAAAAAATTAGCGGTCCTGGTTATCCTGACGTTCCAGAGGTTAAGCCTGGTACCCCAGACGATGAAGATACCAAGTACATCAACGTTAGCGTTAAGATCCTCGACTGGGCTAAGCGTTCACAGAGCGTCGATTTGTAATCCATAACACATTATTATATATAGCTCAGCCGCTCTAGCGCTAAGGAGCGGCTGGCTATCTCGGAAAAATAAGAATCTATTTATACACTTTACTTTTTCATAAAACAGATAAGCATCATGGCAAACAAGAAGTTTAACAGTTGGATCAAGAATATATGCATGGGATGGGGCTTCATCATGGCCGGCAGTATGCTCAGCAGCTGCAACGACTTGATGCACGACGACCTGCCTCCTTGTGACATGGGTGTTGACTTGCAGTTCAAGTACGACTACAACGTGCAGCGTGCCGACATGTTCAAAGATCATGTGGGCGGACTCAGCGTATTCGTATACGACGAGCAGGGCAACTTCATTGCTCGCCATGATGCCTATAACGATGCGACATCACAGCCGCTCAAGGACCCTAACTATGCCATGCGAATCAATCTGGAACCGGGCAAATACAGATTCGCAACCTTCGCCTTCCAAAAGAAATACGAAGATGCACTTGCGCAGCCAGGTGCCAAATTCCAGATAGCTCTGCCACAGCAGGGTGACAACATCACCGCCCTCCATGCACGACTCGACCGCGAACAGGGCAAGGTGAACAACCAGAGCCAACCGCTCGATACACTCTGGCAAGGACTCAGCAACGAACTGGTTGAAGTAAAAGACCTGCAGGTTACACGCCATACCATCGGTCTGGTTCGTGATACCAAGCAGCTCACCATCAGCCTGCATCAGACCGACGAGCCTGCCAACATCAATGCCGATGACTTCAGTTATCAGATAACCAATGCCAACGGCGATATCAGTTACGACAACTCTCTCCTCCCCGACGAGGAGTTGACATATACCCCATACTACACCTGGACCACTGAGTTTAAGGATACCGAGGGCAATGTAAAGGAGCGTACCGCTCATGCCGCCCTCATGTTCTCCCGACTCATCTGGCATCCGGCAGAAGAAAACGACAAGAACGCCATCCTCACCATCACGAACAAGACTACTGGCGAAGAGGTGGCACGCATCAATCTTGCAGACTTTCTGGCTCAAGGCCGTGGTGCCTTCGAAGCCCGCCATTATTCAGAGCAGGAATTCCTGGACCGAGAGTACGACTACAAGCTCGACTTCTTCCTCCAGGGCAACCAGTGGAAGTATGTGCAGCTCAGCATTTCCATCCTGGATTGGAGCAAGCGCATCCAGCGTGTCGATTTCTAACCGTTTCAGGTGTCAGAGCCCCTTCCGGGCATTTAGCTCATAAGAGTATTTGACTTTAAAAATTAGAAACAATGAAAATACGAGATTTCATTTTAAGTTTAGTTAGTTGGTTTATATTGTTGGTTACAGTAAGTTGCTCTGACGAACTTGGAGGCGAGCGCACTCCCATTTCGTCAGAAAGCAACTTGCATGTACTCGTGCCAACCGTGCTCAGCAGCCGCGGCACCAATCCCGACGATGCTTCCGGCCTTCCTACCTATAATGCCACGGTAGATGAATGCCAGATCAACGACCTGACCCTCTATGCTTTCCCTACAGGAAATGAAGGCAAGCTCCTGAAAAAGACGCTCCCTGCCCCACTGGCTTCGATGATGCTGGAGCAGCATGTAGCTAACTATCAGCTCAATATCGAGCCGGGCACTTACCATGTCTATGTGGTTGCCAATATGAACAAGGTGTTGAGTGGGGAGACTATCCAAACTGAAGATGCTCTCAAAAAAATAGTACTCGATTACAGACCTACAAGTACACCAGGTATGCCTGTATGCACCAATATCCCGATGATTTACGAACCAGAGAAGGATGCCACAGGCAAACTCGCAGAAACCGAGATTAAAGCAGCGGGTGATAAATATACCGAGGTGGCAGCTAACCTGAAGTTTACATGCGTAAAGGTTAAGCTGAATCTTATCTTCGATCCAAATGACGCAGAAGTTGCAACCAATTTCGGAGGCAAGCCCTTTAGCATCAACAGTATTTCAGCCGATAAGCTCTCTCCTTTTACCCATCTTTACTGGGGCGGTAAATTCGAGGCTCCTTCTTGGGCAGATAAAGATTACAAGGATGGTTTTTCAAGCAATACGTATCAGACATCTGAAGGTCCAGCCGTATACTATACCGAATGGACAGACAACAGATCTGCGTCAGCAACAAATAACAATGATGATATTAAAGGAACCGGAGATGCGAAGAATGCTCCAGATAATGCTGCGGAGAAATGGCTTTTCCAGCAGACGTATTATCTTCCTGAGCGATATATCTCATCAGAATCCGACCGCAGTTATCTTACCATCAATGGTAAGGTAGGAAATTCTGCAGTCAACAATTATCGTATCAATCTGGGTCATAAGAAGGATGAAACCAGCACCACAGAAGTACCCGTATTTCCTCGCGGTACCTTCTATGAGATTACCGGTGCTATCAAGACCCTCGGTAATATGGAGCTGGATTGCAAGGTAAGTGTAAAGCCCTGGGAGACAGTACCAATAGATGCCGACTTCAACCATACTACATTGTGGGTAAGCAAGACGGAGGCTAATGTAACTTCAATGAAAAATGATTATATCACATATAATTCGAATGCAGGCACAGTAGGGTTTGGATGCGATACAAAAATAAACTCAAAAGACATCATCATTGGCACCAAACGTGGTAAAGACGCTAATGGCAATGATAGTATAGAGTTTCGCGTGAATCCAAATATCCCAATCAAAGCTTATGCACAGCTAGTAGGCACTGCTAAGTTTTGGCTCAAGGCAAATAATCTCAAGAAATATATAGATGTACATTATGATGTTAAACCTTATCTGGATGTTACAAAAGAACTTGTCATCTACTATAATAAAGATGATAAATCTCAGAATAAAAGAACCATAAAATGGGATACTAACCTTGGTGGTATTAAGTTGGATAGAACTACAGATAAAAAAGGTAGCTCTATCATCAAAATGAGCGTAAATTCATCGGATGATGCAACAGGAACGTTCACGGTTACAGCTACGGAAAATCCTGTAACAACCACCATTCATGAATTCACGGTAACGTCAAAAGATGGATCTATGCCTCAGAAAGTTCGTGTAAAAGTAAGTCCTCCTATCGGTGACTATCGTATCTATTTCAGAGCTATCAATGACCGAAGTAAATATAATGGAGGTAACGGTTCCGATAATTTCCAGGGAATCTTAACTGAAGAAGGTACAAACAACTGGAGCGATGGATGGAATGAGGATGCAAAAGATACAAGTGATCCAATAACAAAAAGCCACTACATCTATGTTTATACCCAGATAGGTGAAACAGAAGATGCCGTTACAGGAAAAGGTTGGGTTTTTACGAAAGAATCGGACGATAGAAATGGATGGCCTGGAGTAGAAATGGTGGCCGACGAGACTAACACCGGATGGTATTACAAAAACTTCCCTGTAGATGCGAAGTCTGTATTAAATACAAATGAATCAAAAGGTCAAAGAACTATTAAGCCAGGTGAGACATTGATTATGTTCAGTAATAATACATATCAAGATCAAGGATATAGTTTACACCGTTGTCCTCATCATCTAGAGCCGGGTATTCCTCTCTTCGATTATGAAGATCGTGAAGGATGGATTGTCTATGATCCTACATCCGACCCTATATGGCGTGTACATGATGATATGCCTGAAATTGAGAACATAGAGTTCAAGGTATATACCCAGTTTGAGCTTTTTGGATGGTATAAGGTATATGGTATCGCATCAGGAGAAAACCAGTTTACCATTTGGGATACTAAAGCCAAAAAAAGCTGGAAATGCGAGAAGGTGGGAAAAGATTGGTATAAAACAACCATCAAGTTGAAAGCAGTAAAAGGGGAACACGAAAAAAACATCCTCCTGAAAAAGGAAGACAACGATAAATCTCCTACTATTACACTCTTCGATGGCAATAGCTACGAGAAGTATGGCGACACTGGTTATTACCAAGGAGACAAATGGCATCAAGGTAAGCCTAATGGCGTAACTGAATAAATAATATTGGAAAAATGAAGAAGATAAAGCATTTAATGATATGGATGGGATTGCTCCTAAGCCTTGTTTCCTGCAAGGATACGATGGAGGCTATCGGACTCGGCGGGGATGAAATCCCTGCCGAGGGGGTAGTCTTGAACATTGAGTTGCCCAACTTCTCCGAAAAGAAAATTAATACTAGAGCGGGGGCTACAGAAAGCATAGGTAAGATTACTGCTGTGTTTTATGGCAAAAGCAATACTTACAAAGGTATGGCGAATGTCAACATTGTAAGCAAGAATACAGACGGAACGTATCAGGCAAAAATCAGTAATGTCCCATCTGGAACAGTTACTGTTCATCTGGTAACAAACGTAAGCAATCTCGAAGAGACAGAAGCAGAAGATTTGCAAAACATTGCGTTAGCTACACCTAGAACAATAGATACAAGCAGCCCAGTATGTTGGGGTAGCGTATCTTTAACGGAGCTCTTGGATGGTACGGCAAATGTCAGTTTGTATAGACAATATGCCAAGGTTACCTTGAAAGTAGCTGATGCGGTAAAGACTGATTTCCATGAAGAAGATGCTGGTCTTATCATCAATCATGCAGCTGCAAAGAGTGCTATCGCCCCTGCTGGTTATACAGAACCAACCGATGCCTTAGCAGAGACAACAGAGTTTAGTAGCACAGATTTCGGCGATGGAACAAGCCGTGAAGTAATGGTAACAGAAACATCTGCAGGTAAAGCTTTCGCTATCATCAAGGCAAAATACAACAATGTAGAAGGTTACTATAAAGTGGGGCTCTACAAGGATGCAACAACCAAGAAGAATCAGTATGCCCTCTTGAGAAACCATAACTATATCATCACCGTAACCAAGGTGAATGACTATGGTTTCAAATCTTTGTCTGAAGCTATCAAGGCTGAACCGGAAAACAGATTGGTGGCAGATGTTGTAGATGACAATCCTGCCATCACCAACATGATAGCTTGCAAGGATTACGAACTGGGTGTTAGCGATAATTTGTCCCTCAAGGCAACAGCTACTGAAGCAAAAATCACTTTGGTCACTACGCTCAAATCTGCAACATATGGTGTAAATATCAATGATAGCAGGGATAGCTGGATCAAAAGCTATACTCAGGAGGGTGAAGGAATTACAACTCCTGAAAGTGGTAGCCTGTCATCTTCTGGCAAAAAATATCTTTTGAAGTTTACGCTGGTTCCAAACACTCATGAAACCCCAAGAACAGGAACGGTTACGATATCATCTGGTGATCTCAAACTTGATGTGAAGATAACCCAGGCTGGTTTCAATTTTATGAGAGACGACCCTAAGCGTAAAGTCATCATGTTTGAAAATGACAGTGAGTATAAATCAGACTATTTTGCCTGGTTGGATAAGGAGGTTAAAGGAATCAGACCAGATCAAATGCAAAACGTAAAAAGAAATGATGGTCTTCATTTTACTGTAGGAAAGAATGCCTACAGTTATAAGATTCCTAAGCTGACAGGGGATAAACTTACAGATAACGATAGCCATTTCACTGTTAGCGATGACGGACGTTACTGGAAAGTGACGTTGGCAGATAAGCACGATAATAATTATAATCTTTGGAAAGGCACCTTTACGATAAAAAACGCAGCTGGTATCAACATCACCTACACTGTTTATCATACTGGTATCTTCCATGAGATAACAGAAAATATGGCAAACAAATATGAATTAGCAGAGGGTGGTGATGACAATCTTAAGATAAAAGGTATGTTCTATTATGGTGTAGTGAAGGTGCAGGGACAAACTAAAACCTACATCATGCTTGACCGTAATCTGGGTGCTACCGACAATAGTCCTTATGCACCAGACGTCAACGAACTTAAAGACCATAAAGGTGCTATCGGTGGATACTTCAAGATTTCAGAGGATAAGAATAAATCAGATGTCAAGCAGGGGAATCTATCCTCTACTCTATCTCCTGAAGGCTTTGAAATACCAGAGAAATCGGTGTTTGAAGACTTGATTGCAAATGGTACGCTTAAAACAGAGGTACGCCATACTGCTCTTGGAGAATCGTACTATTGTACATTTATGAATACAACAAGCTCTGAGTTGAAAACCATCTATCTGCCATACGGAGGATATCTGGAAGGTGAAAGCCATAAATATCCAATGCACGTGGTCTTTTGGACCAAAACACTAGTCTCTGGAACACAAGGATTCAGTGGAGGAAGTCCGGAATATGGTTACTGGTATAACTATTTCGACGTGTACAACGATAAGAAGGGTTTTTCCAACGTACGTTTCGTGAGTGGTAGTAATGGAAATAACACCCATCGCTACAAGGCGATGCCATTACGATTGATCAGTAAGACAGTATTAAAGAATCCTACACTTTAATATAAACAAGAGAAATCCACAGCAGGCACTCAAGCCAGCTGTGGATTTCTTGATTCTTAGCTTCTCTCAAATCTGCAACTTCATTTCATCAATACGAACGCCAAAATCATCCATATAGCGTTTGTATATATAAGAGGCAACTTGTAATATTCCCATCATAGTCATTATTCATCTTATAGTTTATTGCCGCAAAGTTCCGCTTTTTTATTGAAACCACCAAAGAAAACCACAATAAATCTGCAAGTTATATCAATCCAAAACGTTTCAACAACTTCATGGAAATATTCTCATAAGAACAAATAGCCTTTTTTATTTCTACCAAATCATTCTTATTAATTTTTCCCTTCATCTTATCTATTGAAAACAATTCTGCAAATCGTTCCTTTGAAATTCTTTTAAAATCAGAGCAATCGACAAATCTATCTTGGTCACCCAAAAACTCATACTCAGAAGCCTTCAATAAATAGTGCAATTTCCTTCTACTTTCAGGAAGGTGCTTATTGATTTCTGAGTTGATAAGTACAAAACCAATCGCATTTCCTTCTTGGTCTTTACCCACAACTACAAAGAACTTCTTTCTCCCTTCATCTCCTTTATTTTTAGGAATAATACCTTCTCCTTTTGTCAGGCAAAGACGATAAACTTCACCCTCCTCAACTGTATCAAGGAGTAAGTTTTGAAGCTGATTATCATTTCCCAGCAATTCTTTGAAGTTCACCATAGCCTAAGCCTCCAAAATAGAATCTATAAATTCCTGTTCCTGGAGATACTCTAAAAACTCATTAGAAGCATCACCTGCTTTTGCAATATTCAGAGAGGTCATAACAGTATTATGATTTTTATCCCATGCCTCATGCCAGGCAGAATCATGAGATAGCTCAGACAAAGTCTTGGTATCCATATTTTTGTATTTATCAATGGCAGCATCCAACGCTTCTATCTCAGCTTTACTCAATTCGTCCAAGTCAGGCTTTTCGCCAGCTTTCACAAAAAACCAAGCGCATTCCCCACCAGCAGGTAACAAAGAATCGCTAATAGCTTTGACATCCTTATTGTTTCCCTTGCCATTCATTAATTTCAAGGCATCATAAAGATGAGAGGGAACCGGTCCGTGTTCCATGGCGATAAAAGTATCCTTAACTAAATGTTGACCATATTTTGCATAGAGATTCCTTTCCGCAAAATAGATAATCTTAAACAAATGAATGAAATCCGTTTCACCACATTTGTCTAAGACATACAAAGCTACCGCTTTAAGCTTAGCGATATCCTCCGCCGACATTTTATTCATACTTCTCATAATCAATTCCTTCTATATTTAGCACTTCTGCCGCAAAAATACGCTTTTTCCTCGAAACCACCAAGAAAATCACAAGAAATTTGCAAATTATCAGCAGATAACCACGAAAATCTGTAAACGATAAACTATTAACTGTAAACTATAGACTGCTATTCCCAGGCGGTCCATCCCGCACAACATGGCGAGGGCTTTGATGCCCCGCCAACCTTAGAGCGTAGCGGTTCCGAGCGACGAGGAGGAGCGGTTTCCCCCTCTTCTTCCCTGAGGGGAGAAGACCGAGATGAGAGGTGGAGCCTTCCTTAAGGGTAAGGAAGGACGGGTAGGTTTTCGAAAAAACTCCCTTTGGCTAAAGATTTTGCAAATGAGCGCAATGAAAGTTTGCTTTCAAATTGCCGAGTGCAGCTAATCTTATCTAAAGGGAGACGGAGGGATTCGAAAGACTCCTTCTTTAACGGTAAGGAACCTTATATCCAAGGTTTCAGGAAAGCGAAACAAGCAGTTATATCATTCATTCAACTATTAATCTTTATTAAATTATGAATACTATCGCACCAATTTACGTCATAATGATGTATATTTGCAATCAGAATGATTATCAATTAAACATTATAGGCTTATGGCACAGACAGCAATGACAGTCCGTATGGACAACCAGCAGAAAGCACAGTTTGATAAACTCTGCGAACAATTCGGTATGAGTGCAAATACCGCTATCAACATCTTTGTTAAGGCAGTAATTCGCAGTAAGAGCATTCCCTTCTCCATTCAAGCAAAGAATGAAGAAGAAGATGAAGTGACTGCAAAAGCAAAAGCTGCGTTCCAGTATATGTGTGACACTGCAAGAGAGAATAACATTGATATGTCTCTTGATGAGATCAATGAAGAAATCAGAGAAGTCAGACGATTAAGAAAAGAACGCAATGGTATATGCAGTCATTGATACGAACATTATCGTGTCCTCGTTTATAACCAAGAACCCTTCTTCAGCAACAAGAAGGGTCATTAATAGTATGCTCAGTGGTAAAATTAAGCCATTGTATAATGAAGAAATCTTGGATGAGTACTTTGATGTACTAAATAGGTCAAAATTTCATCTAAGTGAAATCAGAATCCATGAGTTATTGAACTTTTTTAAGCAATACGGCATTGATTCGTCCCGTTTTCCTTATGATGGCACCATGCCAGATGAGGACGACCGAGTCTTCTACGAAGTCTGCCTAAGCAAGGAAGACTCCTTCTTAGTAACAGGTAATCTCAAACACTTCCCTAAAGAACCGCAAGTGATTACAGCTGCAGAAATGATGGAAATCCTAGACAACGAATTATAAGCGCATTTGAAATTTAAGCGTTATGATACAGAATAAATTATTCCGTGATTGCCTCGCAGCAATATCTGCCGAGCAAAAGGTAGAGTTCGATTTGTCTTTCGGTATTGCCGAGCGCATTAGTGAGATTCTGAAAGCCAAGGGTCTCACCCAAAAGGATTTTGCCCGCTTACTCAACAAGCGAGACTCAGAAATCTCCAAATGGCTAACAGGCAGACATAACTTCACAACTCAAACCATTGCTCGTATAGAAACTGCCTTAGGAAGTAAACTCATCAGCATAGCCCATTGATTGGGCTATGCGATAAATAAAATACGTAATGTGTTTTAAACACCTAACGCTAAATACACCAGATAGAAAAATTATCATAAAAGGAATTATCCATTGCCATAAAAAGAGCTACATACATGGACTGGGAAAAGTCTAATAGTCTAGTTGGAGCACCAAAATGTTGCATAATAGACAACCATTCAATCAATTCACCATCCTTAGGAATTAGATTTTTCTCATAACTAGGAAATTTCCATTTAAACTCTTTGATCATTTCAGACTCGTAGATATAATAAAGAGCTTTGTCACGTGAAGGTGTTGGATGATGGTTTTCTATTACCTTTCAAGCGAAGTCCTTAACGACCATTCAGAATTAGCTTGTCCACGAAATATAAAATTAGACATAAATTTCTGATTTAACAGAAACAAATCATTCCACTCTTGTATCTTCGTTTCTATAAAAGCATGTTTTAATTCCATAATATAAGGAAGCCTATTATTAATAGTGTAAAAAGGATCTGACAACCTCCACTACATGATGTTCAAATTCTGGATTTTTTGACTTCGCAATATTGATGTCAACACGTTCTGCTCCACCAATGTCAATATGAGATATAATATGAAAGACTTTTATCATGTTTAATGTATTGCATTTATAGTTATAGCATTTCCAGAATAATCAAATACCTCGCTTACGATATGTCGTAAAACAGGATGATTCAGTTTATACACCAAGGGATGTTCGTCCAACTTATTAGTTCCTTTTATATATGTAAGATGATCAGCATCATTAGTTATTGGTATCGCCATATAAAAAATTTCATTTACTGAGACGCCGTTATCTTCAGCAAATTTCAATTTCTGTTTGGTTGTCTTGCATTTTGTTCCTTTAAGAAATTCTACTTGATTATCCTGGCTTAATGAATCATATACCGTTTTCTCAATTCTAATTCTCAAAGCCGTTGCTACGGCATAAGGATCATATGATTTATCTCCACTAACGTATTTGTTCACTTCTTCTATGAGGACTTGTAAGAAAGGCATACCTTTCCCCCATGAAGTCTGCAAGTTTTGTTCATGCCTTGCAAGCAAATCTGCTTCAATATTCATTATAGATGGGTTATAATGCAAAAAATAGGCAGAAATATTATTATAAAGGACAGTATCAGCAGCATTGTTTTTATCCAACTTTTGACGCAAGGCTAAAAACGATGTCATTTGTGGCGTTGCCTTTGCTGAAATATCGCTTAAATACAAGACATTTAAAACTTTCTCACTAAAAACTGCACTACGAAAATGTGCTGGATCCAAGTGCGTAAATAGAACAACAAAAATATTAGCCTTGCTCTCTTTCATAAATTTAGAAAGAAAATATTGTGCTGCAATGTAGTTGGCATCGTCCAAATAATCAAAGACTTCATCTATGACCAGCAAATAGTTTTTGGTCTCATTTACAGAACGATAAAATTTCTTCAGTCTGCAATAAAAAGAAAGTAAGTCTCTTTGACCGTTAGATATAGAGTCGGCTAACGGATACTCCACAACAACCTTATTGTCCGTTTCTTGTGCTACAATATTTCTACCTGTTGTGTCCAAGTATCTCAACTCTTGGTTAAATTGTTTCCACTCGTTATCAAACTTAGCCCTTTTTACTGCTTGATTATAAGCATCCCTGTTGTGGTTATATAAGTGTAATAGCTGAAAGAAAAATAAGAAGTAGTCTAATTTTGTAAGATTAGGGTACACGTTCCCAATTAGAGAAACATATTGTGTATAGTAAGGTTCTTCTTCTATTTCTGAGAAATAAGAATTGTCTATCATTCTCCTCAATTGTTCTTTCGTACCATCTAAGCTATTAATATTGTCTATTACAGCGTTGACCATGTTCATTCGCATCTGAGCAGAATACTTGTTGAAAATGACTCTCATGTTCCCGATACACTCAATAAAATGGGAGTCACCAAGGTTGTTGTTTATCGTTGTTATTAATTTTGAGTTCTTTCCAAATGAACTTTTTATATCGGTTGTATTTACCTTAATTTCATTTTTATTAGGAGTAGTTGCTTGCATTTCTATTTTTTCAATAGCCATTTGACCTATTGCATTCAACCCTCCACCCGGAATGTAATAAGATTTGGTATCTGCGATTAGTGGACTATTAATGACATAAGGCGTAACTACCGATTTTATATTATTTACAGTATCATCACAGATCAAAGTGTTCCCATCTATAGTTATAGAGACCAGAGGGTGTAAGTTCTCGTCATAAGGATTATGCCTATGCTTTTCCTTTAGTTCAATACGCACATTCTCAACATATTGCAAAGCAACAGCTAAAGAAGACTTACCTGTGCCATTAGGGGCAACCACTAAGTTGATTTTGTTCGATTTAATTGGAGTTTGGGACAAGTTCCAATCCAAGCCTGGGTCACCATAGCCTTTTATATTTTTTATTTTTATGTTTGTTATATCCATAACAATTTTCTTTTCAGTATTTTACACTCACTAGTGTCCAATAAAACAGGGCAATTCGATCTTTGAAATAGTTGAATTATAGTCTTTTATGCAGCATTTTGCAATGAAACGGACTTGATTTTGTAACTTTGCAGCCAAAAAGAATTGGCTACTATGTCTCAAGACAAATATGTTTTCGCTCAACTTACTGCATTTCTGAATAGAACTCAGTTCAACAACTACGTACGCAAGTATGTGTTGCCATTATCACTTATTGTCTCGTGGCTATTGTTCACCATGATATGCAATTGAAACGCTCGACATATGAAGTTTTGCAGATTCTAAGCATCTCATTGACGGACAAAACCCACCTGAGAGATCTATTTGATAAGACTATTTTCAACGATGTCAAAGAACTCGAATATCCCCTTTTAAGGGACTATTTGATTAATTAATTAACGTGTCCAATTTTTATTGGACACTAATGAAGTCTTCTATTAAATATCCTTCAATATTTTAATTGCTTCCATTATTTCTCCTTTCTTTAATAGCAAAAGAGATTCGTAAACCGATTTTACTCTAGGCTGATTTCTATAAGGTGCTATCTTTTTCAAATCCTCATCTATCCATGAATTCTTTCTTGCATAACTACATTTTATATTTGAATCAACCTGCTTCACCACGCCTACTATAGCTTTCTGAATCTCTGGAAGTATTTTAATTATTGCTTCCGAGTTTTGAATCTCTACCAATGGACTATTAGAATATAAATATTTAATTGCCCGAATATAATTATCCTTTTTCAAATGAACAAAGGAAGACCGCTTTTCTTGAGTATAGGTATTAGAAGCAATCAAAGACTCCATAACATTTCTGATATTTACCACGGTGTCAGGAAGTTCCATATTAAAGTATGGCTTAGTAATATACTGCTCCCAATATGATCCTTTGCGATCTCTATAACCATAAACCCTATCAATGATAGAATGACATATAATATTCATTCTGGATAAGGCTATATTTCTTTCCAAAGGTATCGTTGAATTAAAATAGACCTTTAAGATACTACACAAATCTATGGAAAAATAAGAAATAGCCAACATTGCCTCGGACGATCTAAGCAGTTCTTTACAATCGTTTAAATCAACGTTATATTTTCTGCTAATTTCCTTAAACATAAGAGGATACTTATGTAACATATCTTTGCAATTTTCAAAAGAACTAGCCTGTGCTTCTATGTTCTTGGTGATTGCAAAATTTATTTCATTGATTTTATCATGCCAGACTAACTGGTCCACTATATTTAATTCTGGAAGCAAAGGTTGAATTTTGAGAATTTCTGTACGATAAGGCTTAAACAAATAATAATTGAGCAATTCGACCAAACAATCTATCATTTTATGATATATAGGACTAAACTGATAATACCGTTCTTGCTCTTTCTCTATAGTTATTTCATCAAGTTTCAATAATTCCTGCGGGTTACCATTTTTATCTATTTGGTAATGCATGGCTAAGCACCTTTCATCTTTATCTGTTATGGCATTATCTCCATAATCTTTTAGAGCACAAGTAATTTCGTCTAACATTTCATCGAAAGTATCTGTATTCTTTTCTTTAGAATATAACTTGATGAATTGTCCCCATAAACTCTGATTGTGTTTTGTAAATCCCCATAAAGCTTTATATCCCTCTATGATATAGGCATTAACATATTTCAAATTAGCTTTCTGTTCTTTCTCATTCATAGCAAGTAAAGCTCCTCTCAAAGAAACGATATAAATTGAATAGAAATAGTTCAAAAACAATTCCAAAGACACAATTTGTTGGAACAACTGTTTTTTGTTAGCATCAATTGTGCACTCATCGCTTGTCACATAATGAAAAAGAGCATAATATTTTGGTAGAATTTCACTTGATTGTTCCAAGATTATTGAACCCAAATTCCACATACATAAACTTTTTGATTCCATACTATCTTGAATATTTGAATTAAACTTATTGTTCCTGGTAATAAAGGTACTCACCTTTTAAAAAAGAAATATAGGAACTTACAGATAGCTATATCTTTTAGCATAACTTACAGCTATATGACACACAACACACAAGCTTTCCCCAGGCGGTCCCAGCCCGCACAAGATGGCGAGGGCTTTGATGCCCCACCAACCTTAGAACGTAGCGGTTCCGAGCACCGAGTAGGGCGGTTTTCTCCCTCGCTCCTGAGGAGAGAGGGTCGGGGTGAGAGGTGGAGCCCTCTTTAAGGGTAAAGAGGGACGGGGTGATTTTCGAAAAAATCCTTTTATTTAAAGATTTTGCAAATGAGCGCAATGAAAGTTTGCTTTCAAATTGCCGAGTGCAGCTAATCTTATTTAAAGAGGAACGTGGCGTTTCGAAAGTGCATACCCTCCAATCACCCCATAACAAACCAGCGGTATGAGAAAAGCAATCGCCATGCTCCCCGTAGTATCCGCAATATACCCCATGATTACAGGAGCAACCGCACCACCCACTATCGTCATGATAAGCAATGAAGAGGCAAGTTTGGTCTTTGTACCCGCATCCCTCAATGCCAGCGAGAAGATAGTAGGAAACATGATGCTCTCTCCCAGATACAGGGCGAAGAACGCAATGAGAGATAAGGTGCCGCTACATACCACCACAATCAGTGTGGCTACAAAGGTGAGGATGGCACAGGCCAGCAGCACCAGCCTTGGCTGGATATAATTCATGATGACACCACCAGCCAGTCGGCCGATAAAGAACAACCCCATTCCGCCAAAGGCGAGATACAGACTGGCAGTCTGCTTCTCTATATGAATACTCTCCTCTGCATAGTTGATGAAGAAACTGTTTGCACCCGTCTGGGCAGCCACATAAAGAAACAAGGCCAGCATACCGAAACCGAATGCCATCACTCGCATCGGCTTCTCCTCTAGCTTCTCGTTCGTATCCGCCTCATGCGCTCTCCTTGGGTCCGGCAACTTGATTCTTGACAGGACCAGCGCCACAGAAAGCACGAAGATACCCACCAGAGCATAAGGAATGGCAATGTTGACACCCGAGAACAGAAGCTATCCGCCAACCAGAGGTCCCACAATCCATCCGATACCATTGAGCGACTGCGACAGGTTGATTCTGCTCTCCGCCTTGTCAGGATGTCCCAGTACCGTAGTATAAGGATTCGCACTCGTTTCCAGACAGGTCAGACCGCATCCTATCACAAACAGCGACAGAACAAAGAAGTAGAAACTGTTGATCCTGCTTCCCGGTATGAACATCAGGGCACCGATACCGAAGAGAACCAGTCCTGTTATCACACCCCTCCTGTAGCCCCACTTCCGGATAATCCATCCGGCAGGCAGTGCCATCAGAAAGTAGGCACCATAGACAGCAGCCTGCGTCAAGGCCGACATCGCCTTGCTGATATGGAACGACTCCTGGAAATGCGGATTCAGCACCTCGAGGATGCCATGGGCAAAGCCCCACATGAAGAAGAGGCTGCTGATGATGAGGAAGGGCACCAGATAGTTATGCCCTTCGTATCTGAAGATGGATGGCTTCGTCATGATTCTCTGCAAATTTAAGACTGTCCTTTACTACCAGTGCCAGATAACCGCCGCCGCCGGCTCCCGGCATCTTCCATGCCAGAACCTCCTCCATGCTGCTGTAGCGGTCAATCATCGGCTGCACACTCGCCTCCAGTTCTATCACACCATTGATAGACGGATTCACCATACCCGGGAACATCGCAATCTGGGCCTCGAAAGATGCCCTGTATGCTGCAGCAAAGGCATCGAGGTTGTGCGCCAGAATCGCCTTCCAGCAAGCATCAGCTGCATCAGCCAGCGCCTTCACCTTCTCAGGTGTGATATCCTTGCCTTCCACCACACTGCATCCCGGTCTTCTCGGTTCCATCGGAATCATCACCAGATGGTCTTCCAGGAAACGGAGAGTCATCTCATCCTGCGTACTCTCTATCTTCTCCGGCCAGAAGTTGTTGTCATAATAATGACGCACCAGACCGGGCACACAGATACCGATGGAATCCTGGGCACCCGAGATGATACCATCGTGACGCTCCGGATTGTTCTCAAAGCAGAATACCAGTCGGGCAAGCATCTCCGGATCCATCTTCGGCAACTTCACCGGCCATATCTTCTGAATCATCTTACGGGTAGAGGTAGACAGACCACAGCGGTCGCGCACCTCAAAGGTCGGTTCCAGCGAGATGGTAATCGCCCATCCCGGATGATACATGCTGACATAAGGCTGGTCAATCCAAGTACCAGCCAGATCCAGACGGGTAGGAATCCCCACTTCCTGTGTCGAATTCTCAGATACGTTCGATAACGCCTTCTTCAAGTCAGAAGAAGACCGCGCCTTCAAACCCGCATGAGGAGTGCGCTGGAGTTCGACATATTCTATGCCCCTTTCCTTACAGATTCTACGTTTCTCATCAGACCCACCTTCAGCGTTCACCACAAACACGTCCGGTTTAACCTTATCAAGAGTTGGCAGGAAGTCGATCACTCCGCTTCCCTCATTGATATACGCATCCTTCACCGCCTTGATATTCTTGACCATGAATAGCCTTTCCTCCTGTGGGAACATAGGCTTGCGATGCTTATACTCCAGATAAGTAGCATCCGATCCGATACCCACATACAGGTCACCATACTGTGATGCCTGCTGGAAAAACTCCACATGACCAGAATGTAAAAGGTCGTAACACCCGCTTACAAAAACTTTCTTTGCCATAAACTTTATGTATAGTTAATAGTTTATAGTTAATTGCGAACTATAAATCATAAGCCGTAATTTATCAAAGAATCTAAACATTTAAAAAGGTAAATCGTCCGCAGTCGTAACATGCTTTTCTTTGATAACTAACTCATCGTCAGAAGGAGGATAGCTAGACATTAAACCTCCCTCATTATCAAATAGAACCTTAAGAACAAACAAATCATAGCCACTTCTAGAATTAGCAAATTCATAAAAATTCTGTTTTACGGAATTTTGCAGATATTTATACCCCCAAGGTTCTAGCAATAAACCCAATTCAGATAAGCTATGAAAAATAATAGGAAACTTCCAGTTCATAGCCTTTCTTAATTCAGCAAAAACAGGATGATTGGCAAATAAGACTTCTGATATGTTTTTACTTTGACTTTCATTTGCACTTACAAGCAAATCTGTTAAATCTTTAGCCATACCTAAAGTTTCTCGCAAATCATTAAGCGTGTCTGTTTGTGCATACCTTGATTGCTCCTGTAGGTACTGATGAAGTAAACCCGCCCATTGTTCTCTCAAAAAAGTTATAATTTCATTTGATGAGTAAAAGGGATGGATAATATTATTGCGCTTCAAACTTCGTATTTCCTCGATAAACTCAAAAATACGTTTGTCATCTACATGTGAGTACTCAATATCTTTATCCTTATTCTTCAGATAAGTTTGGTATTCAGCATCAACTTCCCGATCTATAAAAACATAGACTTGCTTATTGTGCTCTATCGCTGTTTTTATTTCTTCATTAGTGATGGAGTATTTTTGATTGACATCAGAGGCTGTACCAAATCTTCCCCCAATGATAGCAACAACAATATCAACCATTGATACCTCTTTATAACAATAATCTTCTAACTTGAAGTTTGTCCCATAGGGGATTCCACCTTCTTCATTTCTTACGACATCGTAGCCTAACCCAAGGATAAAATTATCTAAATCAGCACGGATTTGCTTTAAGTCATAAAAAGTTGAACTTATAAAAACTCTTGGTTTTGCCATAGCTTAACTTCTTAATAATTAACTGCGTTCCCTTTTTCCAATAAATAAACAATTGTGGAATTTTCTACACCTCCATTACCAAGAGTTTTTGTGTTACCAATATCAAATCCGAGTTTATCTAATCGTTTTTCGACCTCAGCGGCAACATCAACATTTTCACAATTCCATGCAAAGACTCTATCATCAACTATCTCAAAGTCATTACATCGGTGCTCTTCCATTCTCTTGTCAAGGTTGTTAGTAATTCCGCAATAGTAATCATGCTTCGTTTTATCTTTGTTGAAGTTGAAATATGATAAGTACTGCTCATTAACTAATTTAACAATTTGATCAATAGAAAATGAAGTCGCATCTATCACCTTATAATTATGTTCCATAATATAAACATTATCCTAAAAATAAATATAATCAAAAAGTAAATGGTGAATCAAAGTCCTTCAACACTGCATGTTTTGTATCCTTTTCCGAAAGATTAGCATGTTCCGTAGGAATGTGCCAATCAATCCCGAGTGATTCATCCAGGATAGAGATTCCACCATCAGCCTCTGGGTGATAGAAGTTATCACACTTATACTGAAATACCGCAGTTTCTGATAACACAGCGAAGCCATGCGCAAAGCCCTTAGGAATAAAGAACTGACGATGATTATCTTCAGTCAGTTCCACAGCCACATGCTTACCATATGTCGGCGAACCCTTACGGATATCCACGGCAACATCCAGCACTCTACCCTTCACACATCTCACCAGTTTGCTCTGTGTAAACGGAGGTCTCTGGAAATGCAAGCCACGCATCACACCATAAGAACTCATGCTCTCGTTGTCCTGGCAGAACTCCACCTTGTAGCCCACCAATGGCTCAACCTTCTCTTTAAACTCACGCTCGCTGAAGCTCTCGAAGAAATAGCCTCGAGCATCTCTAAACAGGCGAGGCTCAATGATGAGCACGCCTTCAATATCTGTCTTTATTACTTCCATTTTCTATATACTTTTAATTATTCCTATTTCTTAATCGATTTCTTCCAAAAGAAACGTTTTACCTTCGATATAATCCACCATCTTGCTTCACTAGGACAGACAAAGCCAAGATACCAGCACCTTTTAGCAACCCAACAATAGTTATTGAAGGCATCCTTGAATCCACGATGGTGAAATACATATTCACCTCTACCGAAGTTGCCAACTCTCATGATATCTGTCATCATCTTTTCAGCCCACATCTTCTCTTGATGAGAAAAAGACTCCACTTGTGATGGTAAGGACATTCCCAGATAATCAACACAAATACAAGTAAAGATTCTCCATGCCCTTTCCATGTGCATCTGATGCAGATATTCATGATGCTGCAACCAGTCTATCTTGTCTGCACTACTCGATAAGAACATGGCATAATCTATCACCTGCCTCAATCCCAATCCTTCTTCATATACATGGTTTACCATGTGCGATATCAGGAATACACTCTCAAAGGTTGGAGGGAATACAGGTACTGCATACCCATCCATATCAGCAGAAGACAACTCTGAAGGAAATACCGAAGCAAACATTTCCTGCATAGCATGATCGGTAGATGGACATTGATAATTGTGAACCTTATAATGAGGCTCTACTGTCACTCCATCTACCCATGCCATACCATGATGCTCATGCACCAAATCATGATCTACTTTTCCTATCTTTTCCAGCACCTCCATTGTCTTCTTGAAATCTTTAGGATTCACAACAAAGTCGATATCTCCTGGAGTTCTATGCAAAGGATTGGGATAGCGCAAAGCTGTTGTTTGCCCCTTCATAAAGACAACAGGAACACCCTCAGATTTCAAGGCCTGGTCAATCTTTACAATGACCTTCCGATGTAGACGGTTCATCTGTTCGATGCGTTGCATCGCTGCAATCCTCTTTAGCTTGTCACCCAAAGAAATTGCAATGCATTCAGAAGGCAGCAGACTCATCCCATCTAGCAACAAAGCTGAGACAGTTTGTTCATCTGCCAATTGAAAGATGCTTTTCCAATCTGCTTCCGCAAAATCAGAAGCATCCAGTTTCTCACCAAAGAGAACTGCTCGAAGAAATTTTAAAAGTAAATCTTTAGATTGGTTCATCGTTTCTGTTCCAACAACCATTTGAAGTATTCCTCATGCTGGTCAACCAAATGCTCCCAAGAATACTCATTCTTGATTTCCTCTACATTTCCATCCGTAAAGTTCTTCTTATGCTGTGTACAGATATTCTCGATATCATTCAGCATCTCTGTCACCTTATCTGCATTAGGATAATACAAAGAGTTATCCTTCAACACAGCACGATTAAAGATGTTATCGTGAGCAAGGATAAAGCATTCAGAAGCCATCGCTTCCAACAGAGAAGGATTGGTTCCACCCACACTATGGCCATGAAAATAAGCCTTGGAGAAGTGACGGATAGAATTCAATTTATTAAAGTCATAGATACCGCCTACGAATTTCACACCCTTTTCCTTACCATACTTGGCAAGCAATTCCTTACCATGAGGAGTATTGGTTTTACCAACTACAATCAGAGGACGCTTGCCATTCTCATTAGAATGCAAGTACCCCTCAATGGCCATCACGATATTATTCTCCGGCTCCAGTCTGGCTACCAGAATATAGTATTCCTCAGGTTTCAATCCATACTCCTTCAGATGCTCCACATTATAATCATCATGGATGTCAGCACCGTATGCCAGGAACTTACTATCCTTGCCATACTTTTCCTTGTAGTAATCATGAATACCCATGTTGTCTGCAATCAGATAATGACTATGTTTCACAGCCATTCTTTCCTCCCAGAACACGAACTTGCGCACCCATTTGTTGAACTTCGTGCGCTTATATTCCAGACCATCCATATTAGTAACCACAATACTCTTGGTGACATTCTTCACGTCAAACCAGATGAAAGCAGGGATGATGCTCGTATATCCAGCCTCATAGATGATGTCGAAGTTCTCACGCTTCAGCGCATCCTTCAGCGACATGAAATCATAGAAGAAGGAACCGATACTACCACCCATCCAAGTCTCAGGACTATAGATATGTTTGATTTTCACGCCCTTGTATTCATCATCCTTATAGGGATGATAAGAAGGAGAATATACAGTCACCTCATGTCCACGTTTCACCAAGCCCACGGAAATATATTCCGCAAACTGTTCAAAACCGCCGTAGTTATTAGGAATACCACGAACGCTAACAAATGCTATTTTCATTAATTTACTTATTTTTTATACATCCCATTATTTTGGGAAGAAATTTATATTTCACTACATGGCAGAAACCAATAGTCATAGCCAATGTTACAACTGTTGCCATGATATAATTCAAATCAGAATTTCCTGTTATCTGGTCAAGTCCCATTTTTCAGTCAAACGGAATAAGACCATGTGGCTAAGATATATCTCCATTGAGATACCACTTAAATATTTCACCACTTTATTACTTAACCATTTCCATTCGCCGCTAATAGCATATATCATCCATAATCCAAACAATATGATGAGATACATAAACTCATCAATATACTCTGGTTTGAAAAATTCAAAGATACTTGCTACCATACAAATCAAGAATAAAAGTCTATGAAATTGCCCCCCCCACAGTCTTCAATTCTCTTCTATACAGATAGATAATTCCACCTATCAAGAAATAAGGCATACTGAACACCATATTATGCCTACCCACTTCAAAATCCACAAAAGGTTCTTTAAAGAAATAGAATCTTCCGATGAAGTGGAAAGCAATAGCCACAGCCAACACAAACCAAGCCCTCTTTTTGCTGTTTATCAAAAAAGTAAAGAAAGGGAACATGATATAGAACAAAAACACAAGCCCTAAAAACCAGCCAACACCTATAATCTGAATATCAGGATTAGGCAACAGATTAAAACACAAGGTTAAGTCAGCAAAAGTTTGCCAAACACCTCCAATTGTATGATCGAAAGCCAATCCTATCAGACATAACAAGGCAAAATAAGGCCAAATGCGCTTGTATCGCTTTGCATAAAACTCATTCATCGAAACCTGTCCATTCTTTACTCGCTCATAATATCCACAACACATGGAGAAAGCACTTACCATAAAGAATAGATAAACATAATTCGTAAAGAATTCTATAATACCATTCGCTGGATTCCAAGACAATGGTCCACACTTGATATTCGCCAAGAAGTGCATCATGGCAATACCTATAGCCGAATACGCTCGGAGACCATCAAGTGAGTTGTATTTTTCTCGTTGATTACTTTTCATTTCTTATACTATTACTTGATTATTTACACTTCAATTTAATTCGGTTAAAACCGAATGCTGCCCAAACTCTACCAAAAGAGCATTGTGCTAAATCCTGATCAGAAACATTAAGCCAAGGAGAATATTTACAATTGAGAGATTCCGAAGTTATATCACGCTCTTTTTTCCGATTAAAAGAATCACTACACCATTGCTTAAGGTCACATTCCTTAACCAAATATTTATTATCACCATGAATGCCTATAGCTGCGCTAGTAAATAAAATATTATAAAACTGATGCAGAGACAAAAACCAATCAGAATCTATTTCTGAACTTGAAGCAGCCGAAGGTTTAAAATTATAAATAGCATTAGCAGCTGTTTTGACACCCAAACATCCCAAATCTTTTATACACATTTGGAATTGCTCGTTCAAATTCAGCCGTTCCCCTCTTGCTATTTTCAAAAAGAAACCAATATTAGTTTTCCGCAAGTCCAAAACAGCATCAAAAGCACAATCTGTGTTTACTTTAATGCCTTGCCAATAAGGATGAACAAACATATCAGCAAATTGTTTCTTTGCCATATTCACGGTCATAGCCAACTCTTCTTGCCAGTTTTTCTTTCTGCTAAACTTATCGCTCATTTCTGAACCTAAGCCATACAAATAAATCATAGCAGGACTAAAAGAAGCATTCCAGGTTTTCATTTTTTCCAACATTTCATATAATACTTTCCCTGGCAAGGAATACATCAAGCAAACATCACAAAGAGCTATTAACTTCAAATCATCAATCGTTCTTTGTAACTTCCATTCTACAATTTTCCTTACCACAAAATAAGGACAGTCGGAAGGTCTTTGCAGGACATTTGGATAAACTCGGTTTTCTATTAAATAAGCCATGGATTCAGAAATAGCCATCTCACCGACATCATATTGGAACTCTATACCATTTTGATCTCTAAAAGTCAACCTTGCCACAGCTTTTCCATGAAACCTTTGACCAGATGAATATAAAATCGTAGAATCAACCAACTCAAAAGAATCTATACTAACTATATTAGCAGCTAGGACACGTCCTTGCTTATCATGCGCTTTAAAATCACCCTTACAAATTGAAAGACTATGGGCATTAGGTTTAACATTATAAGCCCAAGTATTCAAACTAATGGGCAGTTTTAATTTATGTTGTCCTCTAGCTACACTGCATATCCATTTGATTTGATCAACAATTGTTTCTATCCTTGCAAGTCCAGCCACAGTTGTCAAATCTTGCAAATAATGAATATACTCATGCAAGAAAACAGCCTCTGTTCTTTCATCCAAAGGATAACGCCCTAAATAATATAAATCATCAGGAGTATTTACGTCCATACAGAGAAAAGCTGGATAATATGCCCCACTATTCCCAGATTCCTTTCTTTCATACATAGCACAATCTATTATTTTTCAATAGAATTACTTTTTGAATTTCTCAAAAAAGCTCATTAGCTTAGGATAATATTCATCTCGGCTAAAATGATCTTTAGCAAATTTCAATGCTGCATCGCACATAGTCCAATACTCATTATCATCTAGAAGATTAGAACGATTTATCATCTTAACCAACTCTTCCTTATTTCCACTATCGAATAGATACCCAATCCTTCCATCAACTATAATTTCAGGAATACCACCTATTCTAGCACCTATAACAGGTACACCAGCGGCATAACCTTCAATAATAGTCATTGGATTATTCTCATACCATTCAGATGGAACCATGATAAAGTAAGCATTCTCCACTAAATCTCGCAATGGCTTACCAGTCTGATACCCTAAGAATTCGACATTCGTCATGCCATTTTGCGAGACAAAAGCCTTCAGGTCATCTTCCAAAGACCCTGTTCCAGCAATCTTCAACTTGCATTGCGGTGTTTCTTTAAAAGCAGAAATCAAAGTCTTGATACCTTTTTCATACGATAAGCGCCCAAAGAATAAATAGTATTTTTCTTTCTTCTCCTCACGCTCAATACTTGGTTTAATCTGGTCTGTCAAATTATAAAGCACCACATTTGGTTTATCCTTTAGCGCAGGCATATATTGTTCCAACTTGCTCTTTGCAAATTGGCTCACATATACCAAGCCATCAATATATTTAGCTGGATTCGTAAACTTATTGCGAAAATACTGCTCAGCAGCCATCATGGCACTCAAGCCATAACTACCCTTGCAGCACTTATTGGTGATGCACTTATAGAAATGCTTGCCTTGGCATTTTTCGCATACTTCCCCTTTACCATTTCTGAAAGTATAGGCAGGACAAACGATTCGATATTCATGGATAGTGAATATCACTGGAATATGATGTTTTCTTAACACAGGTAAAATGCTACCCGTTATCTGTCCCCAAATCAAGTGAATCTGAGCAATATCAGGCTCTTCCTGCTCTATCAAGGATTCCAACTTACGAGCAGCCTCCCCATCATAGAAGTAATTCACAATATTCTTGATAGGTTTCAAAAGACCATGACGAGTTACTTTTGATTCTGGGAAGAACCCCTCTTGTGGAGAATGTTCATTCTCAGCCCACTTCAAGGTAAAGTTCACGACCTCGTCTCCGTGTTCCTTCAGCAATTCCATTGTGCTGAAATAAACAGCCTCCGAACCACCTTTTCTATAATTAAATACATTTATTTCTAGAATTTTCATCTCATAAATCTTTTATAAAAGAGCATCTATCTTTCATCCATTCACTGTAACTCGGCACAAAATCTCCATATCGGATAACGCATCATATTCTCCACATCATCCCTACATACCCCCTTCCAATGATTGAATGTATCCCTTTCTCCCAACAAAAGGGATATCCCCACCTTAATCGTAGGCATAACAGCTTCATCAGACAACAATTTCCTCAGCCTTTCAATACATTCTTCAGTTAAACGACCTTGACGTTTTAGTATCTGACAATAATTGACAAAGTGCATAACACCCTTTTCACTAGTGGATTCAGATTTACTTAGCCATTCATTCAACTTCTTTGCATATGCCAAGATATTATCCCTTTTTATTTACTCCGTTTCATCCAAAGAATCATAGGCATTCAACATAGCAAGCAAATCCAGATTAGCCATATCATATATATGAGGATTCCTGCCTATCAAGATACCATACGAATCAATTTGCTTGTCGAATGGGATATTGTCACATTTGCTCCACAAATTGTTATTTTGTAAGTATGAGAAAGGACTTGACTCATAATGTTTTCCAGCCTCAAACTGATATTTTATATCAATTCTCCCATCAAAGAAATCGCCAAAGAAGGAATTACCATCTTTATCTACGCTCTCCCAAAGAAGTAAATTTAGATTACCTATTTCAGCAAGGGTCAAAGTACTTTCAGAATGTCCAATTCTTACGGACTTACCTGTTCCGATAGTAGCTATCAGAACTTCTATCAAATCATTCTGCTCCTTATCTATTTTAGATAAGTCTAGAGGCTTCGTTACATGAAGTAAATCCAAAACATGCTTTAATTGTCTTAATGCTATCAATCGCTGCCCACATTCCTTGATAATTTCAGGTTCATTTACTTTTAGCTTAATTTCAACACCACCTAACTTTACTTTTCCTTCCTGGCCTAGAGCCATCAAAAATTCCATCTGATGCATACACTCATCCAAGAAGTCAGAACTAACCTTGAAAGATGCCGTGCTATTCTTACCTTGTTGATTGATGGGAAAAGTTAATGTCAACACATTTCCGACATTAACTACAAGATTACCATCCTTAATTTCATTACAGAATTGATTGTAAAAAATCTTTTCTCCTACAATAACATCAAGATTCGCCACATTCATAAAAGAGAAGTTCAACTCACCAGAAATAGGAATTTCTATGCCTAAATCCTTATCAACCTGTGCATACATATAAGAATCATGCGAAGATAAATACCCCATGCAATCAGCAGGACTCATATTGGCTAAAGGCATAACAAAAGAGAAGTTATTCACTTTTCGCTTTCTTGCATCTTCCAATGTTAACGATTTCATTCCAGAATAGCTAATTTGCTTTCTGCGATCTCCAATAAATACACGAAGTATTGACTCAAAACTCTCCAATGATTCTGGAAAAGGTTTCATCTTAACAGCAACAGTCTTTTGTTTGTCTTTTCCTTTAAGAAGGTTTTTAATCGTCTCTGGCAAAAGATTCCTATAAAAAAGAAGAGTATCTTTACTATCTTCTTTCATTTGGCAAACGATATAAACTGTCGGATCGGCAAGATAAGCTTTTAAGTCAGTTACATCTATATTGTATTTAAACTTTTCTTTCTTAAATGAACGTACAAGTTTACCTTTAATCTGCAAAGGAACACGCCCAAGAAAAGATTTTTTATCTTTCTGAGAATCTTTGTATAGATTAACGTACCCATCCCAAAATGGTTCCTTGTCATTTTCTGCTATAAACTGGGAAAGAACCTTACTTCCCCAAATATAGTTTTTCAATGACAAGATTGCTTTTTCTTCTATGTCCTTGGATGTCATATATATCAGCTTTTATATATTTCACATTGAAACACAAGTGATTCCATTAACTAAGTCTATATAAAGAACAAATCATATTTATCTATATCTGTCCATTCCTCCTTAGCAACGTCCTTACAACCTTTCTTTACAGTCTTTTGAAATTCCCAAGGTCATCCAACATCTTTTTGAACTTAGCCTTCAACGTGCTCGGGGTCTGCGAGAAGTATTTCTTCCATGGGGCACATTTTATTATCAGATTCCATAGTAGACACCGCTACGGCGACAATAAAACTTATTGGCTAATAATATCTTCATAGAATCATTTAAGATTATCTGTACCAACAAGGATTTTTCCCTTCAACTTCGAAATAATTCTATTTTCCGTTCTAAGTGCTAAATCTATTTCAAAATCAGGAATGGATGCATTGTCATGTAGTATTTTATTTCTGAGATATAAGACACTAGAAATATCATCAGAAGAAATATCTTCTTTACATATATCAAGGAGTATTGGCAATATACTCTGTATGGTATTAACTCTCATAGGAGACATCGAGTTTACAAGATTTTCTATTTCGCTCCATTTATGAACAATCATATATTGCTTGTTTAACTTATTAGAATTCTCTGTAGCAAACAGGTGCCTACTTTTATTAACGAAGATTCCAAAAATAGCAAAACATGCAGATACTGCCAATCCCAAAATCATTACAAATTGCCCCAAATCTTTATCTGGCCTAAAATTTGTATTTTGTACAAAGAAAATCACGCTGCCACATACAGTATAAAGTAATCCTGTTAACACTCCTAGATATACTAATCTCCTGCCTTTAAAATACAATCTTTTACTAGAAACATTGTTGTTTCTTAAAATATTAGCCAAAGCCTCATCTATGGATTTTTGTGATATCCCCTCTTCATCTCTCTTTTTAGAAAGCATATAAGCTTCATGAAGCAAATCTAAACGAAAGCTATTTACACATTCATCCAAATATTCTTTATCTAAAGGATCTATCTTATAATTATTTATTTCCATCTTTTATTATTGTTAAAGTTGTAGTTATTAATAAAACTCCCAAGCTAAACATGAAAGCATACAATCTCATTGGCTCATCCTTAAATTTGTCCTCATCAAATAACCAACCAGAAAACCAGCCAGTAATAGACATGAGAAGATAGCAAGTATACCACCATTTTGACTTTTTAGGTTTTTGATTTATTTTCGACAATATACCAGCTGCACTTACATCAGATTGAGTCACTTCGGAAGTTGAAGTAGGCAGACGTCTTCCAGCCTCTATACGATTAGCTTCCTCTGCCAAACAGTCCGCTATGGTGTCTAATTGCCTTTTCAGTTCATTTTTAGCCTCTGGACTATAATGAACCAATCTTGCTTCATTAATTTCTATTGTTATATTCATTGTTTTATAAAACTTGAATTTTGTATCATACTTCTAATCACTTCAAGTGATTTTCTTCTTTCCGCCACCAGCACCTCATAGACTTTACCGTAATCAATCACCTTACCTAACAAAGAATAATCATCAGTGTCATGTAAGATTCTATCAGATAAACCTGTCAATTCAAGAATACTTTGATTTCTTGTGCCAGTCGCATTATTGGGCAGAATCTCAATAAATTGCTTTCCAAAGTTGATGGAGAAACAAGTACCATGAAAAGAATCAGTTACTATACATGAAGCATTGGCTATAAGGGATAAGAATTCACTTAAGTCAGGGCAACAGATAAACTTACCACCACGTAAGATTTGATGAAGCATCGGATTGACTCTCACTAATTCCATACCAGAATGCTTAGCCAATCTCTTTGCATAATCTGACAACTTAGGGTCATTATGAATCTGATAGACAAGTATATAATTCTTATCCTTGTACTTAACTAAGTCGTTTTTCTTGATAATCAAGTTCATCCATTCACTCTTATCAAGCAATAATGTAGGGTCCAATACTTGACCTACATAATTCTCTAATCCCCATTCATCCAGCATTACCACAGCAGATTTCTCTCTAACAGCAATCTTATCATAAGAAGCTAGCAACTTCTTATAATCAGCAACCGTAGAGGCATCAAACTTTGTTTTGCCAAAACTGGCAGCATAAGCCAACTTACGTACATTGTCTTGAGCAAACTGCAAAAAATAAGCACTATCATAATACCCATTCATCATAGGTCCCCATACTTGATCACTTCCTGTCATAAAGGCATCAGCTGATAACTTAGCCAAATCTTTATGAGAAGAACATCGCTTAGTCATTTTCAAATAACACTTTCGCATTCTGTCAAACTTCACTTGAGCGTACTTCTCTATAGGGTATCTAATGGCTATATATGCCAGTTTCTTAAGCAGATTTCCATAACCTCCCTTACAATTCAATTGCGTAAGCACACCTTTCAGACCACGCTCATCTTTGCGTTGATAATCTATTATCTCACATTGATGTCCAAGTCGTTCTATAACATGTACCGTTGCTATAGATTGCAACAGGGAGCCATAATTAGAAGGCGAATGTCTCGTTATAACTTTTACGTCCATCATTCAATTACTATTATTTAGACTTAGCTCTATTACTTCTCCATAGCATCAGTTTTGCCACAATAATAGGGGCAACCATCCCCAAGAAGCCTCTTATTCTTTCTGTTCTTTTAGTTGGAACTCTGAATGCTATATATGCTTTAGATTGAGATACGTATCTACATTTTTTGTACGACTCTACATTTTCTTTTTTGGCCTTAGCATTAACTATCCAACAATACATATCAAAATGTGTATGCCAATAAGCAAAAGTCCAAGCATTTTCGATACGAGCAGACTTCAGCACTAGATTCTCTTTTATAATATCTATAGCCTTTAAAGCCATTTGGCATTTTGCAGCCTTAAATTTAGTCATGGCACTAGCTTCATTATCTCTTCTATAAAAATAAATTCGCTCATTGCTCATTACCACTTTATTAGCTCTCTGAAAACAAGCTGTATTAAAATTGAATCCCTCTCCAATATAAACATCTTCCAAAAAGTGAATATTGTTCTTAACCAAGAACTCTCGATTGAACAATTTAGAATACACTCCTATTGGTACTTTATAACAAAGTATGTTCTCAGTAGCATCTTCTGGTGTGATAACCTTAACTTGGCTATTAGCTATATGCTCGTTATGGAATGTAGTGTACATATCAACCGTGTATGCCACATCTGCATGATATGTCAAACATAATTTTAATAGATGCTCAACATAATTTGGCATTACATAGTCATCACCATCAGAGAAGCACACAAAGTCACCCGTAGCAGCATCCAAGCCAGAATTTCGAGCAGCACTGACACCAGCATTAGCCTTATGGATTACCTTTATACGATTATCTCTCGTAGCATATTCATCTGCTATATTTCCAGAGTCATCCAAAGAGCCATCATCTACCAAGATAATTTCGATGTTCTTATAGGTTTGCTCTATAATACTTAAAATACATTTTCCAATATACTTTTCTACATTGTAAATTGGAACGATAACAGAAACCTTTACGCTTTCATTCATCATATTAAAGTTTTTATGAAAATTTCACTAGAAATTTCTTCATATAGAATTTTGACAGATTAAACAAAAAATCACAAGAACTTCTAAAGCTAGATAAATATTTCTTGTTAACTTGATAACTTTCAAATAGTCGCTTAGAACTAGTTGAACTAACTCCATTAAGGCTGAAAATAGAAATAGGAGTATCAACCTTTGTAATTTTAGCTTGAGAAGAAATCGCCTTGCATACTAAATCTTTATCCGCCAATATCTTATAATGTTCATCAAAGCCGCCCAGTAAGTTAATTAAGTTTCTCTTCATCATCAAAGACTGGTGACAACAAAATCCACCTTGTTTAACTTTAGATGAATGCTGCATTCTCAAACCTTTCCCATCTGGTGAACGAAAATAGGTATCTCCATACACCACATCTGCCCCATCACTGTTCTCCATCAGAGCCTTGATGCCATCCTTAGTATATTCATCATCACTTCCCAGATACATCACCCATTCACCTTTCGCCATTTTCCATCCCTTGTTAAAAGCATCGTAAATGCCGTGGTCGGGCTCTGAGATATAACGGAAACGAGAGTCTTTTTTCACGTATTCCTTCACTATTCCGATGGTGTTATCTTTTGACGCACCATCCACCACGATGCACTCCCAATCCTGGTAACTCTGATTGAGCACGCTATCCAGCGCACGTCTCAAAGTCTTCTCAGAATTGTAAGTGGCTATAATTATTGAAACCATACTCATTTTGTCTAATAAAGATATTTCAAAATTTTATATTTATTGCTTGCCCATACTATTATACCTGCGCATACCGATGCCAAAGCAAATACTACCAAAAACTCTATCGCCCCATATTCGTAAGGAATAAGATGCTTATCAGCAAGAACATGAAATACTGTCACTGGCACAAAGTGAATAAAGTATATCATGATGCTCATCTTACGTAAAAAGACATAGTTAGAATTCTTGGAATCTGTTGCAATCTTGGCACATATCGTAGGAACACATATCGCAATTACCGCATTAAGAACAAACACATAATCTCTTACAAATAGTTCTGCAAAAATTGCCCCCCGAAATTGCTGCCAAAGCCACTGTAGGTACACTCACCCTCTTCAACTTAGGCAACAAATAATAGGCTGCCTCTATCCAAAATATGGAGCGAGTTGGCAAATGAACTTGAGCAGGTCAAGACAAGGATAATATTTCTTTTGCATAATTATTATTTTGTTCTCAATTTATTTTTGATTCTACAGTACCAATAAAAAGCCTTCTGCAACCATCTTCTATGAAGAGATACAGGATAATCATACAATTCGAATGAGCATGTATCCAAATCATCCTTCAAAGAGTCAATTTCTTTCGTAGATGCCATCATGCCAAAAATCAGACCTCCTCTTCTGAAAGTTCTAAACTTACGAAGTCTGAAGATATCTGGATAATAATTCAGGCAATATGTTCCGTATGTCTCAAACTCACTAAATCCTTGTAAAACTCCAGGCTGTATAGCATAAATACACTTCTCGAACCACAAAGCCCCTCTAGGACATCCTGATATTTCCGCCTGTCCAATCTTAGCAATTAGTTCACGCATTATCTTTACATTGAAAATCAAATGCTCAGATATAAAGGAGTAGTCAGCCTTCTTTGGAGCATCAAACAATTTATCTATTGTACTAAAGTATGGTGCATGATGCTCGGTCTTGGGCATAAAAAGATAACGCCCATCATGATCCTTAAATTCCAAATGATTTAATGGAATTGTATCAGCATCCCAAACCAAATATTCATCTTTAGCGTACTCTGTAAGAGCAAATGCCATTTTAAGAAATTGCTGGAAATACCAACCCGTCAGATTGAGTCCAAGATGTTCCTTCACGCCTTTTCTCACACTTGCGAAAGTCAATCCATCCACGAGTTTATTCTCGTCCAACAATTTAGCATTGTCAGGAAGTGATTCCAACAATTTGAAATTAGAACCATTCGTGATAATGTATATATTGTCCGGACACAGATTCTTATTTATAAACAGAATGTTTTTCTTCAAGAAGAAACAATTCTTATATGCTACACAAATGACTATATCCATTAACCAAAAATCTTTTTGATTCTTTCCAAATAACTGCGACCAAATACGCAATCAGGTTCCAAATAATTTCCTTCTGCCCATTCATTCCATGCTTTTATAAACAGTAAACGAGAACTTGAATTCTTGGTTTCTTTAGAATCCAAGATTCGTTTTATACCCTTTAAAAGGGTTTCCCATTTCTCTGGGGTCGATTTATGCAAAAGCATACCTGCTCTTTTGCTTCTTGGAGTATGATCATAATTTGGAACTATGCATGGAACGACATCCTCATGCTCCATAAAGTATTTAAAGCAAGTTTTTACATAATTATCATAAGGGACTATTTCTGGGAATCCCAACTTTCTACACAACCAGTAATAACATTTATTGAGGAAACGGCTTTTACCATAGTATTTGCTGTCAGCCACACAGTCCACTACACATGCATCATACGCTGAGTTCTTAAATTTCTCATATCCGTTGCATCTCGAATTAAATGCCATGAAATAAATGCCATCAAATCCGTTTGCTTTAGCCATCTCGTTCCACAAATCAATAAACTCATTAATATCTGGCATGGAGTAAGGCTGATAAAGACCAAACAAAGGCTTATTGTCTATGAGTAAGTATCGCTCATCTTTAAATAAAGGCAAACAATAATTGAAATAGTCAATATAATCTTGCTTTCCAAGATATTGCTGTTCTATGAGCAATTTATCAGTCTTTGAGTCTCTCGAATTCCAATTCTTTGCATACCATGAATGATTCGCCCAACAAACAGAAAACTTAATTTTAATTTTCTTGTCGTTCAACATACGCTTTATTGGCATATCCATTATTGTTTTACCATTACCAAACCAATAATGCCAATACATAAATCCTGTCACTCCATTTTCCAGAGCTAGTTCAGACTGTTGCTCAGCAACTTCTTCCAAACGTAAATCATAGTAACCTAAATCTTTAGGTACTCTTGGCTGATAATGACCTGGGAAAAGAGGTTTTGCATTACCTACATTTGTCCATTCTGTGAATCCCTTACCCCACCACTTTTCATTTTCTTCAATAGGATGAAATTGTGGGAGATAAAAAGCTATAACATCATATTTTTCCATCGTATATTATTTTTTTATCTGATGATTAGATTCTACTACCAAATTCTTATTCGATAAACTCAAGAAAAGACTCAAAAGTATGAGATAAAGTATCAAATAGTTACCTTCAAGCCCCGTTATTTCCATGTAGCATATACCCTTTAAAATATTGGCAGCACATATTATTACCACAAAAATTGATACAACTGGTATTTTTGCCTGACGCTTACCTATTCTTTGCATATACAAATAGAAAAGAAAAGCAATAAACATACCACCAACAGCACCAAAATTAAATAAAAAAAGACCAGCGGCACCATGAAATATATAGGTAGGATTATAATACTTATATTTCTTCTTTATGTCAGAATTATATACAGTAGTACCCTCTCTTGATCCTGTCGATGTATAATCTAAACCCATAATTGAGCGAAATAATGCAAAATCTTCATAGCCTAATAAAGGAGTTTTCAAATCAGGATATAATAATGACATGAAATTTAAATTTGCCTCACCTGCATATCTAATTGTATTCACATTTTCTACAAGAGATTTATCATCTCCAAATCTAGATATAGAAATAGCAGCAAAAATAAAGGACACTCCTATTGCCAAAGATATTGAAACCAATATTATTTTCTTTTTTACCTTTTCCGCAAAAAAATCTTTATATAATACAAAAAGTACAATCAAGTCAAAGGTTGCAAACATAATAGTAGCCCTTGAGACATTACCTAAGACTATATTCATTTTAGCTAACACATAAAGAACTATACCGAATTTATCCCAAGTCGTAATTCTTTTTTGGAAGGCATACCTAACAGAAATAATTGATAACAGCAAAAGAGGTGTTGTATAGACATACAATTGAAACTTATAAAAAATAAATCCTAAAATACCACTATATTTTGCTGCAATTTGAGTTGCATCATACTGGCTATTTCTCATTTCACTCAAATCTCCAGAATTTACGAAGTCTCTTATTGATAAAGGAAGTGCCAATATTAGATAAACTGCCAAAATCACAATTATTAACTTTTCTACTGTATATAATACATTTCTATCATAATGCAAAACTTGTTTTATCTTATCAAAATCTATTCTACTAAATGCTAAAATACAACATCCATCAATAAACCACAAGACAAGGGCTGCCTGAATTGTTACAACACCTTCTCCCGCAGGAAAGAGAGAATATAATGGATTTTCGAAATAAGCCAAAGAAGCAATAGAACTTAAAGCATAAAAAAAAGACAACAAAGTAGATAGATTCTTTTTTTTATATCGTTTAAAACAATATAAAAAAAGCAACACATGAAATAATGTATTAGCTATAACAACTGATTCCTCATTCATATTAAACTTGATAATTTGGAAGACATTTATTTAATAACTTTGTTATACGTAAACGATTATAATACTTTCCATGAAGATAACCACTAAAAATGGCAAGAAGTTTAGCCTTTTTATTATCCTCATAAAAAAGTATATTTCTAACGAACTGATAAAGATAGACTTTTTTAAGTTCACGTCTAACTCCCTTTTCATTAGGATATAGTTGAGATATTATTTTGAAATTTTTCAATATACCATAAAGCCTAAATGGAGAATAATTAGACAATATATATTTTTTCCACAAAAAGCGTTTTACCATTGGAGTTCCATAACGTTGTTTTAAATAACAGCCTGATACTGTATATGTATTGAAGCCAAATTTTCTTGCTCGATAACAAAATTCTATATCTATGCCGTCAATCAAAAAATCCTCCAGATAGCCTCCTATGGTATTTAAAACCAAAATGGGAACAAACATACCAGAAGTAATAGAATGATCAATGGGATTAAATGGAATATGCACGTATTCTATACCTTGATTTGGTGAGAAAATAGCAGATTCTTTTAATGGAGAAACTTCTATTTTAGATAAAAATTGCCCTAAATTGTCCCAAATAGAATCTTGATCCATAGTTAAGATTCCATCATAGTCATTATCATTCGCATACTCCCAAGCAAAATTTAATGCTCGCGAAATACCCACATTGTCCCCACATCCTACATATTCGATTTTAGGACTATCCACAACTTTATATCTTACCGCATCTGTTTTGGGCATATTTTCCCACACTAGGATATGGTCTACATAGCGTAACAGAATACCTATATTCTCTTTCAAAAGAGCTATATCAGGATAGTATGTTACAACAACAGCTAGAACTTTCATCAGTTTTTTAAATACTTATTATAACGTAATTTAATCAAATAACTAAGTATAGGCTTTGGCAAACTATAAAAGAAATATTTATCATATCTATGCGTATGCAAGAAAAAAGAACAAGCTTCCGCAAACTCTTTTTTATCACCCGCCACAAACATTCTATATGCCTGACCATACCAATCGACATAAAAATTATCAATATCATGTTGGTTCACTAGTTGGCGATATTTTCCAATATATTCTTTTTTAATGTCCATTACACCTTTTAGGTGTCTATACCTTTTTTCAAAAGAGGCAGAATGAGAAGCAGATTCTTTAATGCACCTATAAACAGCCGTAACATCATCCAAGAAAAAAACTTTTCCATTAGCAAAAATTTCCAAAGCCGTAACAAACGAAGCATCTACATATTTCTTATCATCAACTAAAAAGAACTTGGATTTATACATCCAAGTACATGGGGCAATGAAATTAGTATTAAACAAATGATCAGAAAAGTTTTTTGAGACTCTTCGACCATTTGTTGTAAGAAAGCGATTAATACGTTTTCCTGATTCTTCATAAAGATAGTCTATATTGGTAAAAACAAAATCAATCTGCTCATTTTCTCTAAAGATCTGCATTTGTTTTTGTAATTTGCAAGAATCAATCCAATAATCGTCACCTTCACAGAAAGCAATGTACTTTCCTTTCAAATAAGGTTTTACTATTTTTTTTATTCCTCCAAATCCAACTTTTGAATATTGATTATCTGTTTCAAATATAGGCTTTATTATATTGGGATACCTATCAGCATATTCTTGGATAATTTCTTTCGTACCATCAGTTGAAGCATCATCATGAACAATAACTTCAAACGCAAAATCTGTTTTTTGCATAACAAAACCATTGAGACAATCACGTACATAAAGAACCTGATTATAAGTTAAGCATAAAACAGAGACTATTATCTCGTTACCTTTACTTCTTTGAAACATAATATTATGATTTTTCTTATCAAACATTATCTTATTCTCTTAGCAGGATTACCCGCAACCACAACACCTGAGTCAACAGACTTCGTTACTACAGCACCTGCTCCAATAATAGCAGACTCACCTATAGAATCAACCTTGCCAGAAATGATTAATGAATGCTGCCCAACAAATGCCTTTGAGTCAAGATTTGTAAATGCTCCAATCAGTGAACCTGGACCACAAAAAACATATTGCCCCATTTTTGTATTATGGCAGACTATGCAAGAAGACCATAGAACACATCCCTCCTCTATCTCAACATCCGCCTGTATTTCACATCTATTACTTATAAGAACACCACAATCTGAAATTTTTGCAAAACGAGATATTGATGCAGAAGGATGAATTATAGTAGGGAGCAGCCCTCCTTCCGCAAGTATTCGCTTGCTAACCTGTTCCTTGATAGCCATATTTCCCATTGTAAGACAATAATTCCGACCTCTAACTCCTTCTTTAAACATGTCAGCAAAAGAACCCAAGATAGAATAGCCGTGATCAAATTCACCTGTGCGTTCATCATTATAATGGTAAAGACCATCAACAACATACCCGCAAGCCTCTGCTAATTCTATGAAGAAAGGAGTTGCATGCCCTACTCCTAATAAAAATATATGTTTCATATAAGACGTTTATAGTAAAATGCAATCCAAAACTCTTTGCACATCCTCATCACTCAAGGCATGGTGCATAGGCAAGCAAATCACACTATCTGCCATTTTATGAGCATTAGGAAGATTCTCTGGAGCGGCACTCTCCAAACCACGATAAGTAGAGAACTCACTAATCAATGGGAAGAAGTAGCGACGTCCTAGAACATTTGCAGCCTTCATCTTGGCATAAAGATCATCACGAGTCATGCCATATTTCTCTGCATCTACAAAGATTGGGAAATAGCTATAGTTATGTTTTACACCAGGCATATCATCAAAGAAGGTAATACCCTCTATTGGGCGCAATGCCTCACGATACTTGATAGCTACCTGATGACGAGCCTCTATAGCTGCATCTACCTGCTTTAAATTAAGTAAGCCGTAGGCACTGCGCATCTCATCCATTTTACTATTAATACCAGGTCCTACAACTGTGGTTTCTCCTGCAAATCCAAAGTTTTTCAAGTAGTCAATACGCTGCTTTGTATTTGCATCATGCATAATCATTGCACCACCTTCAATTGTATTATATACCTTAGTTGCATGGAAACTGAGAGTAGACATATCTCCTGCATTCAAAATGCTCTCACCATTTACTTCCACACCAAAGGCATGAGCTGCATCATATATAACCTTCAAGCCATATTTATCAGCAATATCTTGAATAGCCTTAGTATCACATGGCTTGCCGTAAACATGCACAGGCATGATTGCTGTTGTTCTAGGAGTGATGGCAGCCTCAATCTTGTTTGGATCTAGATTACCTGTATTAGGATCAATATCCACAAAGACAGGCTTGATACCATTCCACCACAAGGCATGAGTTGTTGCAACAAAACTATAAGGGGTTGTAATAACTTCGCCAGTAATACGAAGAGCTTGAAGAGCTGTTATCAGTGGTAAAGTTCCATTTGTAAAGAGACTTACGTATGGCACCTTGAGATACTCAGCCAAAGCAGCCTCCAACTGATGATGGTAAGATCCATTGTTGGTAATCCACTTGCTGTCCCAAATTTTCTTGAGTTCAGCTGTAAAGTCGTCAAGACTAGGAAGTAACGGAGACGTTACCGTAATTATTTTTTTATCCATAATTATTACTATTTTATTTTGTTTAAAATCATTTCCATTGTTTCATTCCATTCTGATTTCAAAATCAACTTTGCAAAAATCACATAAAAAGCAAAGCCAACTATAATGCCTATAATTAATTGTGAATATACATTATTCGTGAGCAGCAATGATGCATGTATTGCAAGCCACATTGCAAAAGATACCCCAAATACAGGAAGCAAATCACACATTTGCTTAAAATAACCTACATGTATCAACTTTCCTGTATAATATGTATTGATAATTAAAGCAACCATTGAACTTACAATTTCACCACATACCATCCAAATGATACCATGAGGTATAGTTATGCACATAATGCAAACTCCGAGGACTTTTTTTATAATTTCAAGTCTAAAAAATAAATCAGAGCGACCTTTAACCGTAAGCAGATTAAGATTTATTCCATGAATAGGATACCACATCATAGAAAAACACAATATCTGCAAAAGAATAATACAGCCATCCCATTTGTCTGTTAAAACAACCTTTACTAGAGGACTTGCTATTGCAGAAAGCATTAACATCATAGGAAAAACCACAAAAGCTGACAATTTCAATATCTTTCGATAATTTCTTGCCAATCGATCATCCTCATTTTGTATACTACTCAAGACAGGAAAAGTTACACGATGCATAATACCAGCTACATTAGTAGAAGGAAGATTTGAAAACTGTTGCGCTCGTGTAAAATTACCTAAGTCATTTGCACTAAAAAACTTTCCAATCACAATAGGGTAAATATTCTTATATATTGTATCCAAGAGCCCCGATCCTAACAGTTTAGAACCAAATCCCCAGAGATAATGGAAAGATTCCCAAGACCAAACTCTTTTAGGTTTCCATTTGCTGAATCCCCATAAGAGAATTGTTCTTATTATATATCCACCAACTTGTTGACAGACCAAAGACCATACTCCAAATCCACTATAAGCCATAGTTAAACCTACGATTCCACTAACAATTGCCCCAGAAAGCGACACCACCGCCTGTGTTTTAAAATCAATTTTTCTTGTAAGTAATGCTTGCTGAACAGCACATAGCGGATTGAAGAGCGTTGCCAAAGCAGTAACCTTCAAAAGGTCTGCAAGTATTGGCGTATTATAGAAATCTGCTATCAATGGAGAGGTGAAAAATAAAGCTAAATAGCAAACTACTCCTATACCTATATTAAAATAGAATGCTGTGGAGAGATCTTCTTCAGTCAATTCTGGTTTTCTAATAAGAGCTGTAGAGAAGCCACTATCTATAAAACATTGAGCAATTGCCAAAAACACCAAAGGCATGGCTATTGTTCCATAATCTTCAGGTGAAAGAAGCCTAGCAAGAATTATTCCAAATAGAAATTGTACACCCTGCGTAGCAAAGCGTTCTATCACACTCCAAACTAACCCTTTTCTTGTTTTTGTTTTTAAATTGTCAGACATTATCTATCTTTATACATGTTTTCGTAATACTTCTGATAGTCACCGTTTGTCACATTGTCCATCCATTCCTGGTTTTCAAGATACCACTTCACGGTTTCCTCGATACCCTCCTCAAACTGGAGAGATGGCTCCCAGCCGAGTTCCTTCTGCAACTTTCTAGAGTCGATGGCATAACGCATATCGTGACCCTTTCTGTCTGTTACGTAAGTGATGAGATCCATATCCTCGCCTTCCTTTCTGCCGAGCAATCTATCAACAGTCTTGATTACCACCTTGATGATATCAATGTTCTTCCACTCGTTGAAACCGCCGATGTTGTAAGTCTCGGCAATCTTACCCTTGTGGAAAATCATATCGATGGCACGGGCATGATCTACTACATACAACCAGTCGCGCACGTTCTCACCCTTACCATATACAGGCAATGGCTTGCGATGACGGATATTGTTGATAAACAGCGGAATCAACTTCTCAGGGAACTGGTATGGACCGTAGTTGTTAGAGCAGTTGGTCACGATGGTAGGCATACCGTATGTATCGTGGAAAGCACGGACGAAGTGGTCTGAGCTTGCCTTGGATGCAGAGTATGGAGAGTGAGGATTGTACTTGGTAGTCTCTACGAAGAACTCCTCGCCGTAAGCCTCGTGGTTCTTATCGCTGGATGCCTTGGTGGTGAAAGGAGCAGGAACGCCCTCAGGGTGAGTCATCTGCAAAGCACCATATACCTCATCGGTAGAGATGTGGTAGAAGCGCTTGCCTTCGTATCCCTCAGGAAGACTCTCCCAGTAAATCTTGGCAGCCTGGAGTAGAGACAGGGTACCCATCACGTTGGTATGAGCGAAAGTGAATGGATCCTTGATACTTCTATCTACGTGGCTCTCGGCAGCGAGATGGATGATGCCATCCACCTTGTAGTCCTGCATCAGTTTCAACATCAGATCGAAATCGCAGATATCACCCTTAACGAAAGTATAGTTAGGCTTGTCCTCAATGTCCTTAAGGTTAGCCAGGTTGCCTGCGTAAGTCAACTTGTCGAGGTTGATGATGTGATACTCAGGATATTTGTTCACGAAAAGTCTTACTACGTGTGAGCCAATGAAACCAGCACCGCCCGTGATAATGATATTCTTCATTTTGATATTTTTTAATGTTAAATATTTAATTATTTAGAAGATTACTTCTGCTTAAGATTTGCAATACACTTCTCCAAGGAATCCACCCAATAAGGAACCTTAACACCAAAGGTCTCCTTGATGGTTCGCTTATCCAATACGGAATAAGCAGGACGAGTTACAGGAGAAGGATACTCCGAGCTATAACAAGGTTGGATATCGCAATCCGTATGACCGGCGATTCTTGCTATCATCTGGGTGAAATCATACCAGGAACAGACCCCCTCATTTGAAAAATGATATACTCCGACATATTCATCCTTGCTCTGAGTTGCCTTTACCTTATCCAATATGGTGATGATGGCATTA
>ERZ773221.375-NODE-375-length-53319-cov-7.732427_pt1 | contig 53319 bp, 48 predicted proteins | sample MGYA00580994_ERZ773221 | MGnify/ENA primary metagenome ERZ773221 (study PRJEB29015, sample SAMEA2737758) | human gut metagenome | biome: human gut; feature: human-associated habitat; material: faeces | place: China | collected 2012 ... | reverse complement strand
ACTACGGACTAGGTCGACCCACACTCATGTAACAGCCCAACCCCAAAATTTGGACTAGCCCAACCAACATATTGTAATAGGTCGACCCACACTCAAGTAACAGCCCAACCCCCAAATTTGGACCAATGCCATTTTAGGTCTAACTTTTGTGGGCAGTTCAGTTAAATGAAGTTTTCAGATTTAAATTGAATATTTTTTATATTTATATGTTTTTTAGCAATACATTTAAATTTCTCAGGATCAAATATTGCGTAATTAATTCCATCTTTATTTATAGTACTCTTATACTTTATTCCATCATAGCCAAGGTTCTTTATATAATCAGCAATATACTGTGTTGGTACATAATCTATGTCTTTGTCAAACCTTCTCATAGGTTTTGAAATTTCTTTTGCTATTTGCTTGATAGCTTCTATATTGATCGCAAACCATGTAAGATCAACATCTTCATATTGAAAAGGAGTTATGCTATCCAAATGACATAAATCAATAATATTTAATGGCACTACGTTTTAAAACTCGCCCAAAGTCACATGATCATAAACTCTAGCCCGTACCTCATGAAAAGTAGTTATATCGCTATCAGCCAAATATAAACACGGAATACCTTCTGAGTTAATTCTTCCAGCAGTAGCAACTTTTTTAGGCGAAGCTCCTATATCCTTATCGTCTTTATATCCTATATCATAATGTGCTGCATCACATATTCTTGCGCGAAACAAGGATAATTTCCCGCTAGGAATTTCTAGTTTTAAAAATTTCAGTAATTCTGCTAACTGCTCTACATTAACTTCTGATGAATGGAATCTATTATGATACTTGATGTCCTCGCAGAATTCTTTCCAACTATACTTTTTTAATATAGCAGACTGATTCATATATTTTTCATTTAAAAATTCGCTAATTATAACATTCTCAGTAAAAATCTGCGGATTTTCATCTAATTTAGAATGAAATATGGCCTTTAAAATAATCTCTATTTCACAGCTTTTTACACTAAACATATTCCATTTTTCCAAAATATCATACAGGCTAGCGGAATATTTTTCTACTCCTTGAATATGCTTCATGGAACTAACCGGTGTAAATAAGTCTAAAATTTGTTCTAAATAAGGCAATAATTCCTCATTTGTGTTGCTATCATATACATTTTGATTTTCTGATTTTGTTATTTCGCAGGTTCCTACATTATGTAAGGAATCAACTATAGATTTAAATGTCTTATCTGAGAAACAATTTGATCCTATTTTCATTTTATTTCTCCCAAACGTTTACTCATTAATTCTAAATGATGCATAATGGAACATTTTTTGACTACTCCTAAACCAGGAAATCTACCTTTATCACAATAATCATAAAACGCTTTTAATCCCTTGGTTTCTTGAATCTTATTCTCTATGCACCAATGCTTTAGCTCAGAAACAGCCTCACCAAATTTGCCAGCAGTATCCTTACTGTCAATATTAGTTTCTGAAACAAAATGATGAACTCTTAAATCATCCTCAGAGCTTAAATAGACTATGTGAATAGCTACAGCCTTAGGTGCAAATCCAGATTCGCTATATTCCGAACCTACTATGGAATAATCAGAAAACCCTCTATAGCCTTCTTTATTATATTCCCTATGCCAATCTGAAAAAAATTCATCTGTGTTGTTTTTGTAGTCAACATTGCGCTTTTGCTTAATAAACGAATCTTCTAAGATGATTTTTTCACCTTTAACATTTCTCTTGATACTTCTTCTGTCAGGGATTAATGTATATAATGGTTTTTCGTTTTCATAAGCTTCTAAATAACTACTTATATCATCCACAGAATCAATTATCGCAATACTATTTTTCATGTCATTAACAACTATTTCGTTATTATCCTGGAATAAATACGCCTTTATAACATTACCTTTATCTAATTCAATTTTTAATTTTCCATACAGTGAATTTTCATCCAACTTCTCTTCCTCCATGCTTACTGGATACGCACCAACAGACGGATTTTGGACAAAAACAAGCTTATGATTTTTCTTATTAAATAACTCTACTGTTTTTAAAAGCGAGGAAGATAGCTTGACAGGTTCAATTATTGGTACAATATTATCCCCTATTAAATCTTTTTCCAACAATTCTCTTAATGCAAGTAATTCAAATTGTCTTCCACGTAAAAAAGGAAAATACATATCATACACCTCCACACTTCTGCCTTAAATAAAAGTCAAGATTTTTATAATCTTCTTGACTAAAATTCAGAAAGTATACTAAAAATTTTAATTCTATAGGAACTTTACTAAATTCATTTTTCGTCACTTTTACTCGTTTTTTTAAGAGTTTTAAAAAATTACTATATATATAATCGATAGGAATCTTTAAAAATTCTTTTTTACATTCGCTATAATGATTGAACGAATTAGTTTTTGGCAAACTGCCAAAATAATTCATCAAAATACTTTGATATTCTTCCTTTCTCAAAATCGAAAATATAGTTTCTTTGCTTAATCTATTTCTATATGCTTTTGGCTTCTTTACAGTGCTAATGGCTCCATTCTTCTTAATATAATATATTCCTACAGGTTTCCTCAGATTAGATATTAGCTTTTCTATTGCTTCTAGATTATCCTCATAGGTAACTACAGCTACATGGTCAAAAGCAAGATAGTAATCATTTATTTGAGATTCCAGGCGCTCCAAATTATCTAGTTCTGTCTTAATTTCATAAACCACTGCTTTACCATTTATCATTAAGAAATCAGCTTTAGAATTAGCTATAGGCAATTCAGTTAAAGCTGTAGTAGTATTAACACTATGAACTCCTAGCAAAAGCTTGTTAAGCAACGTATTTTTATAATAATATTCATTTCTGTAACTCTTCTTTAAAACATCGTATATATGCTTAAACAAATCTCCGTATGACTTATTATTCAACTCGTATTGCTGTACAATGTAATTTAAATTAGCATTTTCTCTAGCAGATACTACATCCCTAAGAACATTGCGAGTGAATATTTTGTTTAGTATGCTCATATCTTTCATCATTTTAACTTCACCCTTCCATAGTTTCTTAGTGAAAATCTGCAAAAATCTATTCTTTTAGTATAACATAGCCAAAGTGTCTTGTACAACAAAAACATGGTCAAAAAGCAGTTACTTAAACATTAATACAATTGATTCGCATATGATAGTTCCCTTGTCCAAACCGCTTTGAAAAATATTGCTTTAATAGTATTTTATTTTAAATATAATATATGTTCTATATTAAAATATACTTATAACTTAAACTTCCCACATAAAAAAGCTCGAAAACTCGCACAGCATAACCAGATACAGTAGATTAAAATATAATCTAATATTAAGCTATGTTATGTAAGCTTACTTTCATAAAACCAGGAAGTTTATTTAAAAATACTTCTAATATTTTTACTAATTGTTCATCAGTAGCATGAATTATTTCTTTCATGTTGTTTGTCATTGCTTCAATAAGTATCAGCATAGACTCAGAAAAGCTAATATCTGCCATTTCATCTATCGCAAGATAAAACAGCTCTCCCAAAGTACGCTCATCTTCATTATCGCGCTTTTGTACTGCCAACATCATATATCTCGTAAATACAATCGCCACATGCGCAGTAAGTGCGTCATATGACAAACCATGGTATTCTTTACCGAGCTTGAGAAAGCTTTTGCATGTCTTGAAAAACACTTCTATATCCCAGCGTTTTCCATATATGCTAATAGTCTCTTCTTCGCTTAATTCTGTATTCGTGCAGATTATCGCTATCCAGTCTTTACGGTTGTTTCTGTTTTTAACACAAACAATTTTTAACACAAACAATTTTGGCGTCGATATCTTCGGTCTTGACCTTAACAGACAAAAGATAGCGTGAGCGGCCCTAGCGTTTTTTCTCCTTACTGAAAGTCTGCTTTATATCCAGCTTTTCTTCGTTATAAAGGTACTGTATTTTGGAACTGCGTTTAATCATGGCAATAGCATCCAGCTTCAAGTGTTTAATCACAGCAAGCTGAGCAGGGGTTGAAAACCAGCTGTCAAAAAGAACATACTTAGCCATATGTCCCGAATTAATAGCTGTTTTCAGCAGTTTTATCATGACATCGGTGCCTTTGGTCTGTGCTAAAGCTCTTCTGCGTCCAGCTAAAGAACGTTTGTCGAAGCTTCGTATTGGACCTAAAACCTTTTTGTCATCAGTAGAAGCCAACAGTGCAAAATTAATTGGTATAAAGCTTACGCCGTCACTCCAGCCAAGAGTCATTAATCTGAATCCCTTTTTAAATTTCATGCTTACGTGGTCGAAGACCTTAGACACGAGCTCAGTATGCTTATAGCCAGTACGCTCGAAAAGCGAATCATCGACTATGAAACAGTCTGCACGAGTATCTGAAGTAAGCTTTCTGATATGGGAGTTGATGATTTTCTCAGAAAGCAGTGTAGTAAAGCGAAGCCAGTTAGATTTTACGTTAGTTAAAAAGCGGTAATAGTTATTCTTGGAAAAGCTGATAGTTTCGGGATTTAGTTGAGTCTGCATATAAAAGGAACGATCTCGAAATACATTGCACAAGATGTAAGAAAACAGCAGCATAACGTTTATGCCTTTCAGCTTTTTACAGTTGCAGATAGCTATAATACTGCTGAGCTGAAAAGTTTTAAAAAATTTGTTGACGGAAGTCGATAAGTTCTGTTCATTGAAGCAATTAGATGGTATAATATTCACAGCGCAAGCACCTCTTTCTGGTTATTGTTTTAGGAGATTAATTATACCAACTAAGTGGGGCTTGTGCTATTTTTTTATTTTTTAGGGCTAAGCCCAGTTGTGAGCTGCGTTTAGGCGATTTTCAATGTAGGAAGTTTGAGTTATAATGATTCAAGAAAAATTACAGAAAAGCCAAAATATAATATACCAAGATAACAGCTATCTAGGTCTCTTTGCTTACCTGTTCCCATACATCTTCTCATAATAATTCTGATACTCGCCATTAATAATATCCTTCCACCATTTCTCATTCTCCAGATACCACTTAATAGTTTTCTCGATACCATCAGCAAACTTTGTTTCCGGCAGCCATCCAAGCTCATTATGAATCTTTGTCGGATCAATTGCATAGCGCATATCATGACCTTTGCGGTTAGTTACGTGTGTAATCAGGCTCTCCGGCTTGCCTAATTTTTTACAAATCAGCTTTACGATATCAATATTGCGCATCTCGTTGTGACCGCCGATATTATATACCTCACCTACTCTGCCATTATGAATAATCAAATCAATAGCCTTGCAGTGATCCTCAACATACAGCCAATCGCGCACATTTAAGCCTTCGCCATACACGGGCAACGGTTTATCTGCCAAAGCATTCACTAGCATCAATGGTATAAGCTTTTCCGGGAACTGATACGGACCATAGTTGTTGCTGCAACGTGAAATTGACACCGGCAAGCCATAGGTTCTGTGATATGCCATAACAAGCAAATCTGCACTCGCCTTAGAGCTGCTATAGGGTGAGCTTGGCCTGATTAAAGCGTTTTCGGTAAAAGGCCTTACGTCCTCAGCAAATGTCAAATCACCGTAAACTTCATCGGTGGATATCTGATGATAACGCCTGATGCCGTATTTACGGCAGGCATCCATTAAGGTTGCTGTACCCATGATATTAGTCTGCAAAAAAACGCCGGGGTTTTCAATGCTGCGATCTACATGTGATTCTGCAGCAAAGTTCACCACGATATCGGGATGTTCTTCCTCAAAAAGCTTGTCTACAGCTTCTCTGTCGCAGATATCTACCTGCATAAAGCGAAAACTCGGATTCTTCATCGCAGGCTCTAGTGTAGATAAATTACCTGCGTAGGTCAGCTTATCAAGACAGATAATGCGATATTCCGGATGGTTTGCCAGCATGTAAAATATGGAGTTACTTCCGATAAAACCGGCACCGCCGGTTATGATAATGTTAATAAGAACGCCTCCAGAAAATGGTGATTTACGATAATAACAAATATTATAGTATTATTTTTGGGTTCTAAATTGCAATAAGAAGTTGCACACTTTTTGAAAAGATGACGTATAAAAAGTTGCGCAAATTTAATTTACATACGAGATTAGTAATCCGTGATTTTATTTGATGCTTACCCATCATATGCAACTCTTAGCTTCAAAAATCAAAATACTATTTTCTTTATTTTCTTTCATTCTATTAGGCAAGTCTTCATCACACTCTACCGTACTTTCACCGATATTGATTTTCAGCAAATGTCGATATTTGGACAGCAGTAACATTGCAAGACTCAATGATAACCCATTTTTCAAGAGACATATTGTCGTTTCATCATCCGTTCCGTATTTAATCCTTAAATAAAACTTCTCATCCAACATCTTTAAATCATGAAGAACCTCTACAAAACGGATTAAATTATTATCAATGAAATCTTGCTCCTCTTTTATTCTGACAATTGCAAGATTGACTATCTGCGTTTTGTTTTTATTTTTCAAATATGTATATGGTTTGTTATGACTTCCGTCAACATCCACGTTTCCCCATCTGCCAACATAGATATATGCGTCTCTATTTTGTTGATATAGTTTTCTCCAATATCCTACAAATAATTGAATCATTTCAGCATAGGACTTATTCCCAATACGCCAATCAAACATCATGGAATAAAATTTACACGCATCATCATTATGAAGTCTATGAAGATTATTATTCTCCGCGTTATCGATATGATTGATAAAAATCTTCTGAATCGCCTCCATTAACGAATCAGCAGTATCTATAGCCTCATCGTATAAGTGATATTTATTGACTGCATCTTGCATATCTATTTCTTCTTGAAAGACATCTATTTCACGAATGCCATTCATTATTGAGGCTTTTCCGATTTCAGTTGTAATGTACCGTTGTTGGTAATCAGCGATTGTGCCGTTTTCATAATTTTCAACAAACTCTTGAGCAGAGTAGAATTTATTCTTGTTTTCTTCGGTTATTTGTGCATTTTTTAACAAAACATTGTTTACTTGGTCATCTAATGCCAAATCCGCCCTCGCGACATCGTGCAAAAAATTTTCATAATTCGCATTACGAGAAAAATATTTCCCAAATATAATATGGACTTCTGGTTCGAGCATTCTCAAGCTACCGGTTTTCGAATCAAATATCTCACTAAACCGACAAATTCTACCAATTAGATTATTAAACGCATCTGTTCGAAGATTTCCTTTTCCCTTTTTATTATCAAGTATAAATATTCTTTCTGCAGGCAGATTGACTCCTGCAAGCAAAGTCGAACTGGTAACGATATACTTTACTTCTGGCAATCGTTTATACAATTCCTCTATAAAAATACGCACCACGTCAGGAACACTTCCATGATGATATATAACACCCTTTTTCAGGCAAGCAATCAAGTTGTACTGTGGTTGCAGATATTCAGATAGATTTTTACAAGCGTCCACAACATCCTGAGAATCAATGTCTGGAAGTTGACTTGCTAAATTCAAAGAAAAATCTTCAATATCCACAGGCTTATTCAAATAAATAATGTTCTTTTGTGAAGCATTACGAACAACTTCCTCTTCCTCATAATTGCCAAGCCGATATGAATCTATTCTATAGAACTTCCCTAAAAATTGGTCATAAAAAAACTTACCTTTTCCTGCTCTCAAGTCATATATGTAATATTTCTCTGTTTTTATATACTCGTGAACTCGAAAGCTTTTTAATGAGCATTGGGTATAACGTGGAATTAAATTATCAGAATCCGCAACAAATGGAGTCAAAAATTTAAAAACAACGTTAGGATTTCTCTTCTTAGCAATGATAACCGTACTAGCTAAGGTAATGCTTCTATTAGTATTCTCTAATAATTCGTGAGCTTCATCAACAATAATGCAATCAAACGAAAGCTGATCATCCTTTTTCAAAAGTCTCTGAAAACGTTCCTGCGTAAGTACTGCAATGCAGGTATTATCCTTGTTGCTATACATTTCTGGATGTACAACAATTTTCTTTCCAGAAACAATCCCGGAATAGAGAATGCGTTTTTTCATTTGCAAAAGCAACGCTTTAGTTGATGTAACTATACAAATTTTCTTTCCATGATACTGTTTTATCGACTCTAATATAAGCTCTGATTTTCCATACGATGTCGGAGCAACTACAGAAACATTAGCAGATTTTCCCTTCAAGTAGAAGTCGTCAAGTTCTCTTTGTTCTTCGGTTTGATAAATTGAATCATGACGATACTGTTCAACTGAAGCGTCATTCCACGCCGAGAAGAAAGTTTTCTCATCATCAGTGATATAATGATCCTCGATAAATTTGCTCACCGGATATAAGCCATAAAAATTTGCTATTTCATATAGCGGCTTATAATTTTTGTAACTATTGCAATAATCAACGATAATTCTATAACCCAAATGCTGAAGTGTCACATTTTTAATATTAACAAGATAAACAGCAACAGAAAGAAGCTTTTCCATATCGTGTAAAGGCAATTCCCCATTAAGCATGTATTTTGAATACAATTCTGGAAAATTAGTATTTTTTAGTCTGCGAAGCGTTAACTCATTGCCCATCATTTGCCTCACTTTCTAAGAACCGATATACCGCATCGTACGTGGATTTTTGAATGGCAACCGTAATTACTGAAGCGAATATGTTCTCATTAGTAATTTGTAGATGCTTAGCTTCAACTTTTTTGCAATCAACAGCATCATCAACATGATGAAATAACACACCTACTAAAATCACATGCTTGTCATAGCTAATGTATTTTTCAGATTCTGCATCATCGGAATACTTTCCAAGTAAAGTCATTACGGCTGCCTTTTCGTCCTTGATATCTGAAATTGCATTCCGGGCATGATTTATTGCATTTAACCATAGACTATTATTTTCGGACGTAAATCGGTCCTTCAAATCATTTTTTGCGGTATTAAGTAGTCCAACTATTGCAGCAGAAGAACTTACCTGTGTTTTTTGCTTTTCACCAGACTTAATCTCGGCAATCCACAACTGATTGTTTTCTGATGAGTAATAGCACGAATCAAATCCTTTTTTAAAGCTTCTTTCCTCCAAATTAAAATAAATGGAAATTGGCATATAATTCCCTTCCATGCCAAAAACAACATGAAATAAAAGCTCTCCTACCATTCCCTTATTTCTCTTATTGTTTTTATTTTGAGTTTTCTTATATCGTTTGATAAATTCCCTCACTGTTGCCCTATATGAATATGCCCTCGTTGCGAAATCAGCATTGACTTTTCCATGGCATATCTCTACCAATCTTTGGCGTATTTCTTGTTTGATTTCATCAGTAAGCGCCTCAATCATAACTATTGTACTGTCTCCTATAACAGTCTTCCGTATGCCATTTAACAATGCTGATCACCTCCTAAACACTAAAAGGCACATTGAACGATATTCCTTAAACCAGTTATATATTATTTGATTGAAATTTTATATCCACGTTATATTTGACGTTTACGACCAATGCCAAATATAGTCCATTGTGATACCTTTGTGTTAAGATTAAGTTGCTACACAAAAAACTAACCAAGGAGTAATCACAATGGACTACACCAAAGATATCACAAATCATCAAAAAGGTAAACACTTTTCTTTAGGAGACCGCAGAGAATTACAAGGAATTATGTCTGACAGCTCTAAACGGTATTCTCTGCATCAGCTGGCAAAGCACTTTAACTGTGCTCCAAATACTATCAGGAATGAACTCAAGCGTAGTGCTCATCCTCATACCGGTAGATATGGAGCTGCTCGTGCTCAACGTGCCTATATTGCTAGCCATAGCAACAGTATTTGCAGGTCTAAAAGATTTCTTACAAGTAATTTTGTTACTTGGACTGTTCGAAAAGTATTGCAAGAACACTGGTCTTTGGATGCCTGCTATGGCTATGCCCTGGAAAATCATCTATTTCCTCTCAAAGAAATTATTTGCGTAAAGACTCTCTATAACTATATGGATTCCATGCTGCTTAGATTGCGCAACATTGACCTTCCATTAAAGGTAATAAAACGTAGAACAGCCCGCAGCATAAAGAAAAATCTGAAGCATATGGGGTGCAGCATAGACGAGAGGGATTCTAATGTGGATGAACGCAATGAATTCGGTCATTGGGAAATAGATACTGTTATAGGAAGTAAAAGCAAGAGTGACAACGTGGTGTTGACTCTTGTGGAACGTATAACACTCAAGTATATCGCACTGAAAATAACCAGTAAAACATCCTTTGCTGTTAACGAAGGCATTGCTTACCTAAAGGAATACTATGGTACTAAATTCAGTCAGGTGTTTAAAGCGATAATGGAAGTGAGTTTGCAGAACTCTCGCAAATAGAGAATGACACTTCTACAAAGATATACTTCGCACATCCTTACAGTTCTTGGGAAAGAGGCAGTAATGAGCGCCATAATGGTTTGCTCAGAAGATTCATCCGTAAAGGAAAGAGAATGGACAATTATAGCTGCGAAGATATTATGTTTATCACTGATTGGTGTAATTCACTTCCAAGGAAGATTCTAGTATATAAAACCCCAGATGAACTGTTTGACCTTGAGTTGGATAAGATCTATGCATCCTAATTTTCAAAAAGTGTGCAACTTCTTATTGCAATTTAGATAAATATTTTTCAGGATTATTAGGTACATACAATGAAAATCCTTCAAAACATCTTTTTACTACAGGGAGAATATCCTTTGTTTTAGTAAAATGTAAACATCCAAAATCCAACGGATGTGTCAAATATTTTGCATCTCTATTCGAAAGCCAATCTTTATGTTTACTAAAATACAGTCTTACATATTTTGTAAATTCCAATGGTAAGCAAAGAATAATATTTACATAAGGCGTAACTATTATTCTTTTTATGCTTCCACGCAAATAATTCTTTTTCTTTTCTCTTGCCAATACACTCCATCTCATCCATTTTACAAAATATATTGAATCGTAAAATTCATTAGGTATAATATCTATAAAAATACCATGATGGTAGTTTTCATCTCCATTTTCACCAGTTTCAACTAACAATGTATTATGCTTTCTAATTTTGTCAATATTCAAAGGAAATGCAGGATCTGTATCTCTTGTTTGCAAAAAATATTTTGCATCAAGTTCTTTTTCTACTACTTTCAAAAATCTTTCATAGTCTTTTCTAGGCATAGAAATATCAATATCATCATCCCAAGGAATAAACCCCTTATGACGAACTGCACCTAAAAGAGTTCCTCCTTCAAGCCAATACGTAATATTATTTTCTACACAAATTCTGTGTACTTCTAACAGCATCTCCAACATAACTTTTTGTGCTGCTGCTATAGTTTTATCTTCATTAAACAAAATTATACTATCCTTATTGGTTTATAATTTCAACTATACGCTTAACCAAATTTTTCTGACTATACTTCTCATTAGCACCAATTAAACCAGCTTTATAAACATCAGCTTTACTCTTAAATGTATTAACAAACTCTTCCAACTGCTTAGTAAAGGTTTCTACGCTATCCAATTTTACAGCTTCACCAACATTAAATTCCTCTAATACTTCAGGACTCATTTCCGGTGATTGTAATACAGGTTTAAAATAACCTATACCGGTAAAAAGCATTGCACTAGGCTGATAACGATAACGTTCTGCACCATACGGCATTAAGATTATATCGCATCCCATAAGCTCTTTTTGCCATTCAATTCCCAATAAATTCTTATGCAGGAACTTAATCCCTTTATTATTTTCATACTTCTTTGTCAAACGCTCAAAATCATCAGAATCCACTTGTGTTACTGTAGCACCTTGCACAAGCAATTCAACAGAAACAGTAAACTCTGCTTTCGTAAACGCCTCCAAGAAAAACTCTAAATTTTTCTCCTTGCGATATTGACCAAAAAAACCTAAACGCAAAGGGTCATGGAAATTAAATTCAGGCTCAACACCCAAATCCATAGGCACATAAACTGGCGGCAGTATTGTATGGAAATTAGGACAATCCTTTAGTTCTGGAAATTCCGTCTGCATGCCAAGTGCTGCAATATGCACATTTTTATATTGCTTTAATGACTTTACACCATTAACAAAATTATCTCTATCACTAGGCATAATTCCGTGCATCATAAAAAGTACTGGAACAGGAGAATCTTTCAAATCACTTTTTTTCAGCGAACGCATGCCACGCCAACTGGATGTAGGTATAATAATTGCATCACACAAGCATTTTTTCGCCTTTGCACAGGCAGAATCAAACCAAGCAATACGACGCTTTTCTCGAACAATAGACAGATATATTTTCTTCAGCTTGCCAACCCCAGCATAACTAACAGCTTCTCCACCGTCAAGATACTCTACATCTGTATGATAGTCAAGTTTGAAATGATAATTAGCAGGAACAAAAAATACAGGCTGATGACCTTGTTTTTTCATGTTCTCCACTAAGATTCTATCAAATTCAACTTCATGCCCAGCAGGCATAACAATACTTTCTAAAATTGCAATTCTCATTTTTCCTCACCTTTTCTTTGTAATTCTAATAATTTAAGATACTTCATCAAAGTATAAAAGAAATGATTACAACTCATAATCAATCCCATACCACCATCTAAAATGCCCTTTTTTAGAAATGCCATTTGGATAAACCCAAAAATTGCATGCCCAAAAGCCTTTCCTAAACATACACGCTTTCCTTTAGCGTAAGCATCATTAGCCCAAATTGTAGTATACTGATCAAATTTGTGTAGCCATTGCTGCCATCCGGTATATGTATAATGCTCAATATAACCGGTCAATACCTTTAATTCATCATCGCACACAGGCTTTTCATGTACTTTATTAACCCAATGCACATTCTTAGTTTTAAACAAACGAGGAGCAATATCAGGCTTTAAAACACCATAATTAAATTCCTGTCCGAACGCTACAGACTTACGCTTAATTGAATACTGACATATCCTATTCTGCTCAACAACCTCCTTAACGGAAGCCAACAGCTCATCATTCAATCTCTCATCCGCATCAAGATACAAAACCCATTCAGTCTTTACATGCTGCAAAGCAAAATTACGCTGCGCTGCAAAATCATTATCCCAAGCACGATAAACAACCTTCGCGCCATTTTCTTCTGCCAATTGAACCGTTTTATCCGTACTGCCAGAATCAACAATCAGCACCTCTTTTGCTGCCTTCTTGGCATTCTGCACAACAGCAGCTATATTTTTTTCTTCGTTTTTAGTTAAAACAACTACAGTAAGATTATTATTCATCTGTACCGGCACCTTTCAAATTCAAGCCCTATCAAACTCCCGCTATATTCTTAAATAGATACCATCAATAGTTTTGCGCAAATTTTTTCAGACATCTTAGCAGAAGTTTAGATATAGCAATTAATTTTTAGACAACCTCTCTATATTTTGATATGCGATTTAATTTGTTTGCTTATTAAGGAAATTTTAGCAGAAACAATATGCACAAAATCAAATTTTCCATTTAATCGTAACCACATCTTATATTTACCATTCAGCTTACAATAGCTATCTGGATTTCCTTGGTAATACTTCAATTCGCTTTGAATCTTATCAAAATATAATTTTCGATCCTGCTCAGTTCCCACTGCATATAAAGAAGTCAAGCAAGACAATAAAGCTTTAACATACAAACTTTGGCATTCTGGAATACATGGCAGCTTATTTTTTTCTGCATAAGCCAAAGCTTCTTGGCGTGCTAAAACATAATCCCATCTTTGCTTAGGTTTAAAAGATGTTTGTGTAATAGAATTAGCATTATAGTAATAGCAGTAAAAAGCCTTGCTTATAAAACCAACTTTCTCTGCATTAGCCGTAAAAAGATACATTGTTGCCGAATCTTCAAATATCCTGCCTTTCGGAAACCTTACCTCACCAATCGCTTTCTTTGTATAAACCTTACTCCAAACAGAAGCGCCATCGTTCGCTAAACAATCTAGCATAGCATCATAGCCAGATGTAATTTTTAAGGAATCATTGCATACAGGCTCTGATATTCTTCCTTTTTTTATACGTTTTACTTTACATTGAAGTATATCCAGTCCATTTTCTTCGATAACACTTACCATAGTGGAATACATATGAGGCATTATACTATCATCGCTATCCACAAAGCTAATATAATCTCCCTTTGCAACATCTAAACCTGCATTACGTGCTGAACTTAACCCACCATTAGTTTTGTGGATTACCCTGATGCGCGAATCCTTTTTAGCATACTGATCGCATATCTGACCGCATTTATCCGGCGAACCATCATCCACTAAAATTATTTCCAAATTACTGTAATCTTGGCTAGTAATACTATCAAGGCAACGTTCTAAATATGCCTCAACATTATATATAGGTACTATAACAGAAAGCATTTTTTCTTCCATTTTTCCTCCTAAAATTCTCTTATTTGAACAACTATAAACGAACCTACTGATTCATAAATATATAAAACAGCAATGTTTTTATTTAACGTAAATCAGAAAACAACAATCGACATTTTTCATCCTCATATATCTTTGCAACTATATGAAAATGAGCAATCATAGTAAGATTATTTATCTGTCCCTAGTACCTTGCAAACACAAGCCCTATTAAACGCTTACTATATTTTAAATAAGATTATATTTTACTATTTTTTAATAATCATTGCTCAGCAATAATTATATCATATATAAGCTGTCACTGCATCAAATTGTGAGCAAAACAGGCCATTTTAAGCTTGCAAAGATACTAGTAAAGATCCACCCGCCTAGCGGTTGGCTTTTATTTTTCTGGCATAGCCCTATCTTCAGCAGCCACACATAAATATGTCTTTTATTGGCCTGCCAGCCATGCAATTATTACTTGCTACCCATAAATTGGTCTTTGGAATCAAATAACACTAACTGGTCCATTTCTTTATCTCGCTCCAATTGATTTGCTATTTATTCTTTTATTGCAGTAGTGTTTTTTCCTACTGTATCTACATAGTATCCCTTGCACCAAAACTCGCGATTTCGATATGCGAATTTCATATTTCCAAACCTCTGAAACATCATCAGACTACTTTTTCCCTTTAAATATCCTACGAAATACGAAACGCTCATTTGGTGCGGGATACTTAACAACAGATGTACATGATCCGGACATACTTCTCCCTCTATTATTTCTACTCCTTTCCATTCACATATTGTTCTTAATATATCCCTTATCGCCAATCTTTTTTCTTCATAAAAAATTTTTCTACGATATTTTGGCGCAAATACTATATGGTACTTACAATTCCACTTGGTATGTGCTAAACTATTTACGATATTATCTTGCTTGTTCGACATTTTAATGTCCTCCTAATGTATTTTTTGCTTTGACTGGCAGGTCACTAGTATATTATAACATTAGGAGCTCTTTCTCTTTACTCACCGCTTAAGCTCTTTTTAACCCCGCCACAATGGCGGGGTATTTGTAATCGAGTAGGAGAGTTTACCTACCGTCCTCTCACACCACCGTGCGTACCGTTCGGTACACGGCGGTTCAAATACCATAATACTTTACTCTTTTAAACTCGTAATCGACGGCTAACACATAGTAGCCTGCCTTTACGAGTTTTTCCGTTGCATTGTCTCTTTCTTTGTTGTCCCGAGCTGCAACACTCTGCGCTCCTGCATACCCTTTGCGTTCCACGCTATCTCTTTGCCGACAGCCCTTTCGGTATTCTGCTTTCATTGTGTTGTACTCCTTTCTCCAATTACTAAAGACTGGTATTTGTTCAGCCCTTTCCGAAAAAAATTACGGTACTATGGCCTCTGCTGACTTCTCACAGTAAGCTTTACTCCATATTTTGGTTTCCCTACTTTATGTCTGTGAGACCTCTCCAGGTAAGAACGATAACTTTCATTCCATGTAGCCGCCTTATTTACTGTATAGAGTTCGGGTAGCATTGGACTTCATCTTGTGTAGCAGACTTATCCGCTCTAATTCAGCATTATATAAGGTTTCTGTTCGTCGGCTCAGAACTTTGCCCGTTATTGATTTCCCGCAATAACATCCGGCTTCCTTCAGATTCCACCTCACGATGGACACCCTTGCCTTTGGCTAACGCTTCCTGCTACCGAGTGCGTAGTGGAGTTTCACCACCTAGTTATCGCCCATGCTGGGCGCACTACAAAAATGCCATAGCCGCAATACTAGCTGCTATGGCATTTCTTTTAATTCACCGCATCACCCTTAAGCACACGCCAAGCACCTACTCCACGCATACTGTTGATGTAATCAGTGATTTTTTTATCGACGCTGCTATCTTGCGTATAAATCTTGCCATCTACAGCAAAAAGTCTATGATTAAAGGCAAATCCTTGCTCAGCAAACATACTCGGTTGCAAGGCAGTATAGGTAAATCCAGCAGGTCCTACTATCTCTGCCAAAGTTCCTGCCAACTGCATATGGTCACCTACACTCTGATTGCCAAACCAAGCTTGCTGTACACCCATGCCATAAAAGATACATGGTATAGACGACAAAGTGCGCGTATCCTGTTCCTTAGCAAAGCTGAAACGCTCCGAGTGGTCGCCGGTAATCACAAAAAGCGTATCACTATACATACTTTGAGCTTGCTTTACAAAGTCACCCATTGTTTTATCCGCATACCAGATATGACCAAGCTCGGTAAGCGTTTTTTCATCACTGGCAATATCTGCAGGCAGCTTGCGCTTAACCTTCGCTCTTGGAAAGCATATACCATCCACATCAATAGTATATGGCGGATGATTACTTGTTGTTAGTACCACATGGAAAACCTTTTCCTGCTCTTTTTCCTTATTCATATAAGCTTCAATTTGCTTAAACAAAACAGCATCCGAACAGCCCCAAGCGTTACCGCTATCATCACTGAACTCATCTGCACAATGAAATTCATCAAAGCTTTGCGCTTTAGTAAATTTGCCGATATTTTGCCATCCGGAAAAGCCACCATACCAGAAAACAGTTTTATAACCAAGCTGCTTCATAATATAGCCAATACCGGTAGCATACTTGCCATTAAAGCTGTTTGCCTGATAGTTTTCATATAAGCCCATATCAGGAATACCGCTTACCAAACCATTAACAGCAGAAATTGTTCCGCTACCATGCGGCAGCATAGTAGTAATATGCGCAGCATCAGAAGCATTCTTCAAAGCCAGCATATTATCAACTAATCCCAAATCCTTGTATTTAGGCAAGAACGGCCAATTACCAAAGCTCTCGCCAACTATAAGCACAATGTTACGAGGCTACTTAGCCAGCTTAGGCTGTTTAACTGTATGTATAAAAGCCTTATCTATGCTATCCGCAGCTGTGTTGCCACCGCTTGCAGCAATTTTTTCACGCAGCTGCGCAACTGTAATATTAATATTTGTCACCTTATCAATTTTGCGCTTCATATCGCGTACACGATATAAAGCCTGGCCATCATCCAAAATTGCTTCGTTTAAAAGATTAGATTTTAAGCGTGCCGCACTTTCCCAATTAATAGAGTGAGCATAGTTAAAAGCACCGCCATAACGCACAAATACGCATAAAACCGCAAGAACAGGTAACGTCAATACGGCGGTCAGTTTTTTATGCTGTACAGCTTCAAATGATTTTCCAGGCAGTTTGCGTAACCATATACGCAGGCCATAAGCCAAAACAATGCCCAAAACAAGAGCTAAAGGAAAACGCCAAAGCAGCTGATACTCCTTAACCGCAGTCACAAATATCGCATAAATATCATCATGCGCACCATTGATAAGCATCATATTAAAAGCTGCATTAAAAATTTTGTAATACGGTATGCGCGTCATAAAGCAAATTGCAAAGAATATCAAGGCAGCAGTATGCCAAATAAAGCGCAGCTTATCTGACGGCCAATTTTTCAAGATAAGCTTCGGCAATGTTGCAAACACAAAGCCAATCAGAACTATCATGCCCGCGGTCTTTAAGCTTAAGCGCAGTCCTAACAGCAAAGCCATTGGAATGTCACTATAATCTCCATTCAATTGTCCGCTGTAAATAGCAATAAAGGCTATACGAAATACCGTAAAAACCAGGCACCAATAAAAAAATGCCTTGAGATCCTGCTGCAGGTTCTCAAAAAATCTTGCGTAAAAATTCATATAAAGCTTTCATCTCCCACATATTTTGTGCAAATCTAACTAATTATACCATACTTTTCGCTTAGCATCTGCTTATGATTTGGAAGAATCCTATTTTTTAATTAGAATGAGCAAATTGATTCATTCGTCATAGAGAATGTGATTTATTCTTAAAATTGCAGCAATAAGTTGCATATCAAATTCCTTTAACCCTAATCTATTCTTAATTAGCCTTACATCAATTGTAAAATTATGGTAAAATATCACTATCAACATTATCTGACTGGACAGTCAGAAAGGGAAGTGTATATTTTGTTCCGTAATGATTCTATTTTTAAGCTTGGCTGGGGCTATTTCATATTAATGTTTATCTTAGAAGCGATTTTGCCTGAATGGGTAGGCGATGAAAATGGTATTATCGAAAACCTGCAAATACTTTGGCTCATAGGCGGTATGCTTTACTGTATCAAAACCCATAGCTGCAAATATGCTGACTGGGGCGGCAGCTCTAAGGCTTTTTGGAAAGCAGGCACGATTTACTTTTTCCTGCTCATTATGCGTGAAATAAGCTGGGGCCGCGTATTTTTTACTAATCCTGATGGCGGTATGATTCAATATAGCCAAATGGGATTATATGGTAAGCTAGTTCATCCTATGGTAGGTATTTTAATTTTAAGTATGTTAATACTGCTCTATAAGGCACGTATCTGGCGAATGCTTAACATAGTAAAGATCCCGGTAAAATCTTTTTCTCTCCTATTGCTTTTTATTTTCTTTTCCTGGGTAGGCGAACGTACAAATTTCACCGGCTTTCACGGTCAAGTGGCTGAAGAGCTTGCTGAATTCGGCGCTTATATGATGATGTATGTGCTACTGAAGGATGCAGATAAAATGCTGCGCTTATTTACTAAAGAAGAAAAATCTGTTCCATCATGCGATTGAAATTATTCTACCAAGAAAAAATGCTTCCAGACATTCTAGGGTAATAAATCTCTTACATTAACAAAATACCGTAGCATACAATGAACCTGTAGCTACGGTATTTTTATTTTGTTTGTATCACCGGAAGTGAATATCCATAGCATTATATTCCTTTATACATAAAGCTCACTAATTCATTCATATCTAGCTTCAAAAGTTGCCAATACCTTTCTCAATACATCTACAATCTACCATATAAGCCTGTATAATCGATATTCTTACTCCCAACCATTCGTCAAGAAAAATGCAATTTTTGACACTTTTTCTAACGAATATTGTATGCGCACATTTTTCTATTCTATAGCTACATTCAGAATGTAAAATAAGGAGCAGCTTACGCCGCTCCCTATCTATTCTTCATCCTTCTTTATCCTGCGCTGCAGCAAAACAAGACGCAGCGATAAAACAACAGCACTGCAGATTACACCGATATCCAGGCTCTGCCAATAAGCAAAGGCACCATTATTGAACTTGTAATCCAAAAGCAGGCCCACCGGCAGGCAAATTGCCCAATAAGCCAGCATGCTGCACCAAAATGTAGCGTTAACATCCTTATAGCCACGCAAAATTCCCTGTATCGGCGCCGCGATTGCGTCGCCTCCCTGCCACATAATAGCGTAGACAATAAACACCTTCACCAGCTCAATAACATGCGGATTCGTTGTATAAATGAGCGCAATATACTCGCGCGCCACCAGCTCCAGCATCATGTAAAGCATAGCGATACAAAGGCTCATCTCCAAGCCGAGTGCCGTGTAATCACGCGCTCCCTGATAGTTTTTCGCACCATATTCAACGCCTACCACAATCGTCAGCGCCAGCGAGAAGCTCATGGGGAACATATAAATGAGTGAGGAGAAGTTAAGTGCCGCCTGATGCGCAGCAATCACCTCCGTGCCAAATTTGGCAATAAACAGCGCCACAACGCCAAAGATGCTCGTTTCCATAAAAATGGCCACGCCCATAGGCACGCCAATGCGCAGATATTCCGCTACCAACTGCTTAAGAGGGCGCACCAAGCCCAGCACATCATACTGCTTGAACGGTTGCAGCTTCGTCACCACCACCGCGAACATCACCAAAAGCAGCCAAAAGGTGATGCCCGTTGCTACGCCGGCGCCAATGCCGCCCAAGCGCGGCAAGCCCAGCTTGCCGAAAATCAGCACATAGTTCAGGAATGCGTTGACAGGCAGCGCCAAAAGATAAATCTTCATCGACAGCTTGGTATAGCCAAGTGTATCAACAAGACTGCGCAACGGCGTGATGAGAAAGAACGGCAGCACGCCTATGCCCAGTCCGGCCATATACCACAGCGCAATATGATAAACCTCCGGTGCCAGGCCCATGCCCTGCAAAAACGGCGGCAAAAAGATAACGCCGCCAACAATTATCAGCACAGAAAAGGCTACAGCCAACAGCATGCCGTGTCGTACTACCGTAGAGATTTTTTCCTTTTCGCCTGCACCCAACAGGTTGGCAATCAAAGGCATCGCCGCCAGCAAAATGCCTGCAAAGCAGGTCTGCACCGGCATCCAAATATTACCGCCGATGGCAGCGCCGGCCAAATCCGCATCACCAGCCTGCCCGGACATACTGGCATCAAAAAAGTTCATGCCCATAATCGCAATCTGCGTACCGATAATCGGCAGCATCACACTCAACAGACGCTTAACCTTATCCTTATAATCCTTGTGTAAAATTTTTAGCATATCCTTGCTCCCATTTTCCCTAATATAACAAAAGCCACACGGCTGCAAACACAGTCGTGTGTCGAAAAGATGACTATTGAATCAGAAAAAATCCACAACAATTTTTCAAATTTAATTTTAACAATAAGCAGCCTGCTTGTCAAGCTCAGCCTTCTGCTTCTGCCAATTCGGAAAGATAAGCCCAACGGTCCACCATCTCATCCAACTTTTGCTGCACACCCTCCTGCTGCTTCGTCAAATCTGCCAGACGGGTAAAGTCGCTGCCGCATTGGTTGATTTCCGCACCCAGCATTTTCAGCTCAGCTTCACTGCGCGCAATCTCCTGGTCAAGACGCTCCAGCTCCAGGCGCTCACCATAAGTCATTTTCTTCTTCGCAGGCTCTTCGGCAGGCTTTGCTGCAGCCACCGGCTTAGCCTTTGCAGGCTGCGCCTGCTGTGCGCTTTCCTCCTGCAGAGCTTCTGCATAATCGCTGTAGCCGCCGATATACGGCTTAATGCTGCCATCCTGCTCCAATGCGAAAATCTTTTGCGTAAAGCGGTCGAGGAAGTAACGGTCATGGGACACGGCGATAACCGCACCGGCAAAGCTGTCGAGATAATCCTCCAAAACAGAAAGCGTCGGGATATCCAGGTCATTTGTCGGTTCGTCCAAAAGCAGTACGTTCGGTGCCGTCATCAGCACACGCAGCAGATACAGACGGCGTTTTTCGCCGCCGCTGAGCTTGGACACCGGCACCCATTGCAGCTCCGGCGGGAAGAGGAAGCGTTCCAGCATCTGCGCCGCGCTGATGCGCTGACCGTCGGCCGTTTCAATGTAATTATTCGCTTCCTTGATATATTCCAGCACACGCATATTGCTGTCCGGAAACTCGCTGTGCTGTGCAAAATAACCAATCTTCACAGTCTGGCCAACGCGCATTTCGCCGCTCGTAGGCTGCAGCTTGCCGGCGATGATATCCATCAGCGTTGATTTGCCTGCGCCGTTAGGACCGACGATACCGATGCGGTCATTACGCAGCAGGATATAGCTGAAATCCTTGATATAATCCTTGCCGTCCCACACCATACCGATATCTTCCAGTTCAATAATAGTTTTGCCAAGACGACTGCTGACGGAGGACATTTCCAGATTTGCTTCCGTCTTCACGTTCTTCACTTCCGCTTCAATCTGAGCAAAGCGCTCCACGCGGTCCTTCTTTTTGGTACGACGTGCTTCCGCGCCACGGCTGATCCATGCCAGTTCGCGGCGATAGATGTTACGCAGCTTTTGCGCAGCAGAGGCCTCCGCAATGCGGCGTTCCTCACGCTTTTGCAGGAAAAGGCTGTAGTTGCCTACATAAACATAGCCCTTACCGCCGTCTATCTCCAAAGTGCGGTTAACAACACGGTCAAAGAAATAACGGTCATGGGTTACAATCAGCAAAGCGCCCTTGCGTGCCAACAGCTTTTGCTCCAGCCAGGCAACAGTAGCGTTATCCATATGGTTGGTAGGCTCGTCTAAAATCAGCAGGTCCGACGGACGCACCAGCACGCCTGCCAAGGCCACGCGCTTGCGCTGGCCACCGCTCAGCTCGCCCATCTGCTGCTGCAGATTAGTGATACCAAGCTGCGTAAGCACCGCCTTCGCTTCGCTTTCCAGCTGCCAGGCATATTTATCATCCATCTGCTGCTGCAAATCAAGCAAATGCTTTTGCAGCTTTTTGTTATCAGGCTCCGCTGCAGCCTGCTCCACCGCAGTTTCGTAATCGCGCAAGAGCACCATCAGCGGGGAATCGCCTTTAAAAACCTGCTCCAGAACAGTTGCGTCTGCCTCAAACGGCGGATCCTGTGGCATATATTCCATCACCACGCCGCCGGGAATCGTCAGCTTGCCGTCACCAGCCTCATGATTGGCAATCATGCGCAGCAAGGTACTTTTACCGGTGCCGTTGACACCGATAATACCGTACTTGTCACCCTCTTCTACGTTAAATGTAATATTTTCAAACAACAATCTATCGCCATAGCTGTACGACAAATCCTCTGCACTTAAAATCATTTTACTTATCTCCCTGTGAAAAATTTACACTCTAAAATTATATCACGCCTGCGGATAAAAGTAAAAAGGACGAAGCGCAGGGCCCGTCCTTCGTATTGCTATTTCACTGTTACCTGTAAATTTTCGTTTTCTTCCGCTGCGTCCTGCAAAACCTGCAGCAGCTGCTCGCCATACCAGCCAAGCTTTTCATTGTCGGTAATATCAGCAGGCACAATGAGCTGCGTCGGCTCGGCAATTTCTGTAAGACAATCATACAGCGCGTCTAAATTGGCACCGTAGTACACAGGCAATGCCAGTGCGCTGCGCAGATATTTATGCAGCGCAGGCACAGATGTCATGCGCTCAAGATCTAATGTAATTGTTCTCATGTTAATCTCCTTATTTTCCGTAAAGCTTGCTGAAGGACTTGTAGTGATCACCGGTATAGTAAATCAGGCCATCGTTAGAAAAGACAATGCGCTTCGCGTTACGATTGCCTTTCACATAATCAATGTCGCATTCCTTCCAGTTGCGGCCGTTTTTCTTCGGCAGCTTGCCTTCGTAATTGCCATAGCTGTCACCGCCGATGGATTTGCCGGGTGCAACCTTGTCGAGTGTGCCTTTAGTCTGCCAGCCAAGCTTTTTGGCTTCGTTTTTCGTAATATAATTGTGCGGCAAGCGCTTATATTCGTTGATATAGGCAGCAACGTGCTCCTTATCGGTGTAAGCAGCGCTTTCGCTGATTTTGATTTTGCCGCTATTGGCCTTGACGTTGGCCGCAGTGTTTTGGCCGTTGTTGCTCTTGCTTGTATTAACAGTTGTTGTCTTGGTTGTCTGCTTATCGTTGGTCTTGGGGCTGTTACTGCCGCAGCCGGCAATTACGCTGACGCTAAGCAGCATCGCTAGGAAGAACGCTAAAAGTTTTTGCATAAGTATGCTCCTTTCGTTTTCTTCCCATTATATCACATAGCCAAAACTGGCGCACCATTACCAATACGCCGCCCCCAAAAGTTCACAAGTAATTCCTTGAAAAAAACTCTGCTTCATGTTATATTATAGATAAAGAAGACAACCGCCCACAAGGTGGGTTGCCGCTTGAATTTGGTTTGAAAAACCGCCTTGTAGCTGCAAATTACAGAGGCGGTTTTTCTATGTCTAGACTATCTGCTGTACTGAAAGATAAAAGTCAGTAATGCCAGAATGAACATGCCAAAAGCCATCAGGTCTTTGAAATCATAGTTCCTCATAGACATCACCTCGATTCTCTTAGAGAATTTCGGCAATGCCCCCCGTAAACGGTTGTCTTAAAACATATTTTAGCATATAAAGCAAAACATACAACGAACAAGCTGTGAAGTTTGTCGTTGTATGTTTTTTATTTATATCTTGTTTTTACCTTACATCTCTGCCATGAGTATAAACTGGCAGCAGCTTCGGCGACAGCTCGCCCTGCACACCGGCAGCCTTTTCTTCCTCAGCGTAGCGACGTACATGCTCCAAGCTCAGCTTGCCCAGCTTAACAGACTTCGCTGCTTCGGCAGCCTTAGTACCCGCAATACGGCCAAAGACGATGATATCCAGCAGGCTGTTGCCCATCAGACGGTTAGTACCGTGAATGCCGCCAACAGCTTCACCGGCAACAAACAGTCCCGGCAGCTTGGTTTCCGCATCCTTGTCGATAAGAATACCGCCATTTTGGTAATGCAACGTCGGATAGATCAAAATCGGTTCCTTGCGCAGGTCAATGCCGAACTTAGCATACATACGCAGCATACCCGGAATGCGTTTGGCAATCGTACCTTCGCCATGCAGCATTTCAATCAGCGGCGTATCGAGCCACAGCGCCACACCATCGAGCGCCTTCACGCCCTTGCCGCGGGCAGTACACTCACGAATGATGGACGCAGCCGCCACATCACGGGTTTCCAACGGATGCATAAAGATTTCGCCCTCGCTGTTTACCAGCTGCGCACCAATCGAACGCACCTTTTCTGTAACCAGCGCACCGTAAATCTGCGCCGGATAAGCAACACCCGTCGGATGATATTGAATAGCATCCGCATAAATCAGCGGCGCACCGGCACGGTATGCCATAACAAGGCCGTCAGCAGTTGCACCGTAATGATTAGATGTCGGGAAGCCCTGATAATGCAAGCGTCCTGCACCACCGGTTGCCATGATTACGCATTTTGCGCGTACAACCTTGTACTCCTGCGCATCAAAATCCCACAGCACCGCACCGGCAGTTTTGCCCTCTTCGTCCAGCAGCAGCTCGACTGCGGGTGAAAACTCCAGCACCGGAATGCCGCGGTTCTGCACCTCGTCACGCAGCACGCGCATAATCTCCGCACCGGTATAATCGGCGCAAGCATGCATACGCTTACGACTTGTACCGCCGCCATGCGTCGTCACCATAGTGCCGTCCTGCTCCTTGTCAAACATAACGCCCAGCTTGCTCAGCCAGTCAATCGCCAACGGTCCGTTGGTTACCAGTTCTTCCAACAGCTCGGGAATATTTTTGTAGTGACCACCGCCAAAGGCATCCAGATAATGCTGCGCCGGGGAATCGTTGCCCTTATCCGCAGCCTGAATACCGCCCTCGGCCATCATCGTGTTGGCATCGCCCATACGCAGCTTGGTAACTACGAGGACGTTAGCACCACCGTTATGCGCTTCCAACGCAGCGGAAGCACCGGCGCCGCCGCCACCGATAACCAGAACATCAACGTCATAGTCCACTTTTTCCAGATCAAGCTCTACATCCTGCAGGCGGCTTTTGCCCTCCAACAGCTGTGCCAATTCTACCGGCACCTTCTGTCCCTTGTTGGGACCAACCTCCAGTACCTTGAAGCCCTTAGAGCTGTAGTCAGGATGGAACTCCTTCAGCAGCTCGTCCTTTTCATCTGCCGTAAAGCGTTCGATAGAAGCATGCAGACGTTGGGCACGTGTAGCTTCAACCTTAGCCATAGATTTTAACATATCTTCAGTAAATGCGCTCACCTTGCCACACCTCCTTATTTTTCAATCTCACGCTTGTTATACAGGTCTTTGATTTCGTCAAAAGGCATCTTTTTGAGCTTTTCCAGCAGCGTTACATAATCGCCGTTTTCAATCTCGGCAACACGTTTAGCCAGATGCTCGCACTTCGGCGCAATATATTTGCCGGTAAGGCGACGGCACAGCAGACCGACAGCGCTGTGGCTGATTTGTGCCGGGCAGCGGGATGCGCAGATGTTGCAGCCAACGCAGTCGAAGGAAGCGTGCGCCGCTTTTTCGTATTCACCGCGTTGAGCGTAAGCAATATACTGCATAACATTCAGGCCCTGCGGACAGCCTTTGGTGCAGGCATTGCAGCCGATGCAGCTGAAAATTTCCGGATACAGTTGACCTACGATATTATCGCTTGCCTTAATCTCTTCGATATTAAAGGTGCGCTTGTTAATCGGGAAGGAATCAATCTTGCCTACGCACATACCTTCCTCAACCTTCGTCTGGCAGGAAAGCACAACCTTCAGCTCCGTGCTGCCCTTCAGGCGATAAATTACTGCACAGGCTCCGCAAAAGCCGCTGCGGCAGCCACAGCCGCGCACCAGCTTAAAGCCTGCATATTCCATGGCATCCATAATGGTCAGGGTTGCCGGGACACTGTACTTTTTGCCCAGCAGGTAAACAGTTACCATTTCTTCCATATTTTTGCTCCTTATATTTTCTTCTCCAAAACTTATTTCAGAATCTCAAAGCTAAAATCCGCTATAAACGAAACAGCTTAGTTACGAGCTATCAATATATCGTGGATTGCTTCTGATAGAAACGATATATTTATGGTGACGCCCCCTTCCGCCTCGCTACGCTCGGCACCTTCCCCAAGGGGCAGGCAAGACTAATAGCTTTTTCGTTAAACTTCATTAGCACATTCTTGGTTCCCCCTCGGGGGAACTGTCGCGCTAGCGACTAAAGGGGGCATGCATAGCAATTTTAGTAAATAAGTGTCTGGATTCACAGAAGTGTCGCAACTGTTTGAGCGATAAGCAAACTAATATAGAAAAATATGTAAGCATAGCGCGAGTTTTGCGGCACTTCGTCTTGAATCCACACGAAATTTGCGTTAAGAAATTTTTCCTGAGCTAAGCGATATTTAATTGCGAAGAATCAATACTCGTCCGGCATCTCGTCCAGCTCGTCGCAAGTAAATACCGGCCCATCCTTGCACACATACTTTTTACCGATATTGCAGCGACCACACTTGCCCACGCCGCACTTCATGCGCAGCTCCAGCGTCGTATAAACCTGCTTCTTCTCAAAGCCCATCTCAATCAACGCCGCCAGACACAGCTTAATCATAATCGGCGGACCACACAGCAGCACCGTCTTATCCGGCGTAAACTTCAGGTCCTTCAGGAAGTTCGGCACAAAGCCTACATTGCCCGTCCAGCCCTCCTGCGCACGGTCAATCGTCAGATGTACACGCGTATCCTTTTGCGACGGCCACACATTCGTCAGCTCATCGTAACGCACAAAATCTTCCTTGCTGCGCGCGCCGTAAACAATATCAATACTGCCGTAATCGTCACGCTTATCCAGCATATAATTGATTACACTGCGCAGCGGCGCCAAACCGATGCCACCGGCGATAAAGAGCAGATCCTTGCCTTTCAATTTATCCTCAACAGGGAAATGATTGCCGTAAGGGCCGCGCACTGCTATCTGCTGACCGGGTTCAATATCAAAATGCAAAAAGTTCGTAATCGAACCGCAGCGTTTAATACTGAACTCCATATATTTTTCATTCGTCGGAGAGGAGGTAATGGAAAAAATCGCCTCACCCTTACCCGGAACAGAAAGAATAGCGCATTGTCCCGGCATATGCTCAAACAGCTTACCGCCGCCTATTTTCTCCACGCGGAAGGTTTTTACATCAGCCGTTTCCGTACAGATGTCCGTCACCACGCCAATCTGCGGAATCAAGGTATCCTGACAATTACACATCCTGCTTCACCTCCGCTTTTTCCAAGGCCTTGGCAACCTTGACGATATTCAGCTGCACCGGACACTTCTGCAGGCAGCGTCCGCAGCCGACACAAGCATATTCACCCTCATTGTTTTCAGGGAAATATACCAGCTTATGCATATAACGCTGGCGGAAGCGCTCCACCTTCGTCTTACGCGGGCTGCCATGCGCCATCAGCGTAAAATCCTTCGCCATGCAGCTGTCCCAGCAGCGATAGCGTTGCGTGCGCTCTTCTGTCTCCTGATAATCACGGATATCATAGCAATGACATGTCGGGCACACATAGGTGCAGGTGCAGCAGGACAGGCAGCCTGCAGCCAGCTGCTCCCAGATTTTGCTGTGGAATACCTTCAGCTCATCCTTCGTCAGCTCGTCATTCACCTTGAAATCATGCAAAGGCAGTACGCTCAAAATTTTCTGCGTCTGCTCCTTTTGTTCGCTGACTGCTTTTGCAGCCGCAGCTTCCGCCTCAGCCAGCACACCGCCCTCGACGAGCTTCGCTGTCAGCTCCTCGCCCTTAGCTGTTACAGCCTGCCAGTAAAGCTCCTCGCCCACTAGCCAAGTCTGCACATCCGTCTCCGGAGCGCCTGCGTCAATACCAAAGGCATGGCAGAAGCAGGTTTCTTCGGGAGCACTGCAGCCTAAGCCGATGAGCACGCATTGCTCGCGTCTTGTTTTATAATATGTATCAACAGGCGCTTTTAAAAACACCTTATCCAAAATCTTAAAGCTGCGCGCATCGCAGGCACGCACACCCATGACAATCGTCACGCTGGCAGGCAGAATATTTTGCTCCAAAGCCAGCTCCTTGCCGCTCGTCTTAAAGGTCAGCAGATTTTCTACCTGTGGGAAGAAAACATCCTTCACGCTGCGGTTTGTCAGCGGCGCATCCAATGCAACCTCCGCATCCTCGCGATACGGTGCAAAGTCCGCATGACCGCTCTTGTTCTTGCAGGGCAGCAGCAGCGTACCGATATTTTGCAGGGCTGCATATAACTTTGGAAAATTATCCTTTGCTATCTTATACATGCTGCTCCCTCCCTTCTACCGCACTGTTGGCCTCGGGATCATTCTGCTTAAAGCTTACCTGCGGTGCAGGTGTTTCACTGTCCGCACCGGCCTGATACTGGCCGAAGAAGCTGTTGATATCCTTCATAAACTTCATATTCAGCAACTCCAGATGAATTCCCTGCGGACAAACGCGTGCACATTCGCCGCAGCCGGTGCAGCGACCTGCAACGTGGAAGGCGCGGATGATATGATACATCTGCTCTTCAACCTCGTCGGCATGCGCCTTGCCTGCTACCGGAGTATCTGGCTTATCAAAAATGCATTGCTCACAGCTGCACGCCGGGCAGATATCACGGCAGGCATTGCAGCGGATGCACTTGGAAAGCTCGCTTTGCCAGAAGGCGAAGCGCTCCTCGGGGCTCATCGCTTCAATCTCCTTGACCTTGGCGAATTTATCACCGGTAAACTGCGGTACAGGCAGCGGCTCGGCCAGCTCCTCGTCCGCAATTTTATAAGCAGCACCCTTGCACATCAGGCACTTGTTCAGCAGCACGTCAGCCTTTGCCAAACGCTTTTCACCGTAAGCAGTGTTGACAACAACCTCGTCACCGTCCACGCTCACGCTGATAATACCCTTAGCTCCGGCAGCCTTAATCTTATTGATATCCAGCATCCCGCTGCAGGGAGTGCCGATGGCGTAAACAAGCTCACGCTTAATACGGTTATCCTTCAGCAGCTGGTTTACTCCGTATGTATCACAAGGCTTTAAGAAAACTGCTGTCTTCTTGCCTGCATGGCTTGTTTCGATTAAATATTTGCAGAGATTGGCAGGGCAGAACTCGTTATAGACAAGCTTGTCGCATTCGTCCGCACTGCTTACGGCTACAGGTGTGTTATCGTAAAAGAATTCACCTGCCTGCCATGCCAGCACACGCTCTACTGTGCCCTCTGCCAACAGCTCAGCTGCACGCTTCTGCAGCAGCTTTTCTATTTTTTGCATCGCAAATCCCTCAACTTTACATTCTCACCCAATGCCGCAATGTTCTCGGCAAAATCGTTCATTACTTGTGCAAAGCGTGCGCCCTCGGCCGCACTAACCCATTCCACACGGAAGCGTTCACCGGCCACTCCCAGATAATCAAGCATACTGAGCAGCAGCGTCATACGACGACGCGCATAATAGTTGCCGGTAGAATAATGGCAGTCACCGGGGTGACAGCCGCACATGATTACACCATCCGCGCCACGCTGAAACGCGCGCAGGATAAAGAGCGGATTCACTCTGCAGGAGCAGGGAACCTTGATGATTTTGATATTAGCAGGATAATGCTTGCGGGCCGTTCCGGCGCCGTCAGCACCGGCATAGCTGCACCAGTTGCAGCAGAAGGCCACGATTTTCGGTTCAAAATTTTTCTTCTCTAGCATAATGCATCCACCTCTGCCAGAATTTGTTGATTAGTAAAGCCCTGCAAATCCATAGCACCGCAGGGGCAGGCTACCGTGCAGGCACCGCAGCCCTGGCACAGCGCATTGTTTACCACAGCAACGGTGCGTGTTTCGCGCACGCCCAGCTTAGTGATAACCTGCTTGCTCTCGCCGGTAATCGCACCGTATGGGCAGACATGCGTGCAAGCCAGACAGCCGCTGCAAATGCTTGTATCGCACTGCGCAGTGCAGGGGTTCGTCAGCAGCTTATCCTTCGCCAGCAGGCCGACCACCTTAACAGCCGCTGCACCGGCCTGTGAAACAGTTTCCGGAATATCCTTCGGTCCCTGGCACATGCCGCTGAGGAAAATGCCTGCCGTCGGACTTTCAACAGGACGCAGCTTCGGGTGCGCCTCTACGTAAAAGTCATCGTTGTCAATGCTGGCAGTCAGCATCGTCGCCAGCTTGCGCGCATCGGGAGAAGGCTGTACAGCCGTCGCCAATACTACTAAATCAGGGTTAAGCATCAGTTTGCGACCGCTGTTCAAATCGCTGGCAAAAACCGTCAGCTTGCCATCGCCGTCAACAACAACCTTGCCTACCTGACCGCGTACATAATGCACGCCGTATTCCTCTACCGCACGGCGTTGGAACTCGTCAAAGCCCTTGCCCGGAGTACGTACATCTATATAAAACACAGTTACATCCACATCAGGGTATTTTTCGCGGATATACATCGCATGCTTGGCATTATACATGCAGCAAATTTTACTGCAGTAGCTCTTGCCGCGACCGCTCACATCACGCGAGCCTACGCAGGAAACGATAATAACCTTCTTCGGCTCCTTACCGGTAGACGGACAAACGAGATGTCCTTCGGTAGGACCTGCCGCATTCGTCAGACGCTCCAGCTCCAGCGAGGTGATAACGTCCTTGCTGGCACCGTAGCCGTATTCGCCGAACTTGTCGAGAGAAATCGTTTTAAAGCCTGTTGCCAGTACAATCGCGCCGTATTTTTCCGTAATCAGCTCATCGGTCTGCGTGTAATCAATAGCTCCTGCCGGACAGAGCTTGGAGCAGATTCCGCATTTACCAGTTTTAAACTTGATGCAGGCCTCACGGTCGATAACAGGCACCTTAGGAATAGCCTGCGCAAAGGGAATATAGATTGCGCCGCGATTCTTCAGGCCCATATCGAATTCGCTCGGAGTTTTGCGGGACGGACATTTTTCGGTACAGATGCCGCAGCCGCTGCACATATCAGCCTTCACGCTGCGTGCTTTTTTGCGGATTGTCACATCGAAATTACCCACGAAACCGCTTACGCTTTCTACCTCGCTATAAGTATAAAGCGTAATATTTTCATGGTTTGCTGCATCCACCATCTTCGGTGTCAGGATGCAGGCAGAGCAGTCGAGTGTCGGGAAGGTTTTGTCGAGCTGCGCCATACGGCCGCCGATTGTCGGCTCCTTCTCCACAATATCTACCTTGTAGCCTGCTTCCGCAATATCCAGCGCCGTCTGAATACCGGCGATACCGCCGCCGATAACCAGTGCGCGCTTCACTACCTGGCTTTCGCCGGGCTTCAGTGCTCCGTTAAAGCGCACCTTGGCAATTGCTGCCTTAGCTAATTTAATCGCCTTCGCTGTCGCTTCGGCCTTATCCTTCAGCACCCAGGAGCATTGCTCGCGGATATTGGCAATCTCTACCATGTAGGGATTGATGCCAACGCCCTCCGCACATTTGCGGAAGGTTGCCTCGTGCATACGCGGCGAGCAGCTGCACACAACAAGTCTGTCCAGCTTATAATCTGCTACAGCCTTGCGAATCAGCTCCTGGCCCTGCTCGGAGCACATATATTTATAATCGATGGCATAAGCAACGTCAGGAATTTGGCGCACCGCCTCTACCACCTGGGCAACATCTACCGTGCCGGCGATGTTGCTGCCACACCAACAAACAAAAACACCTATCTTTTGCACGTAGCTTCCCCCTATTTATTGTATTTTCTAAAGGCTGCAACCAAAAGCTGCTGCGGCATATCACTAGGATAATGCTCCACGCTTTCGGCAGGCAGCTTGTTTTTGCCCTGCTGACGAATCTGCAGCAGTCGCAGCGCCTCCATAATACGGGCCGGACTCACGCCGCGCGGGCAGCGCTCCTCACACGCCATGCAGGACAGACATTGCCACGGTGCATCAGCCTCCAGCAGCTCGGACGCATAACCGCTGTTTAAGTCCCACACTACGCGGTGGGGCAGCAAATCCATTTTAGACGCAGCTTCACAGTTCGCACTGCAGCGGCCGCATTGCATGCAGCGCTGTACGTCGGTAGCAGCAAGGCGCAGAATATCCTCTGTCAATTGCTTTTCATCAACAACCATTATTCCGCACCTCCTTCGCTCTCCGCAACACCAAGCGCTTCAGCAAGAAGCTCCGTAAAGTAGCGTGTCGGCAGGCTGCCTGCGGCACCATTGGCCGTCAGGTTATACGCACACAGCGGGCAGGCAGTGACCAGCTCCTGCGCACCACAGCTTGCAGCATTATTTTTAATTTCACTGACAAGCTGCTCGCACTGCGCCTTATCCTTCAGCGCCAGATAACCGCCACAGCATTCATTGCGCATGCTGTAAATAACAGGCTCCGTACCCAGCGCTTTAATAAAAGCTTCCATAACGGTAGGACTCTCTACGTCATCGAGGGCCAAAACCGCTCCCGGTCTAAGCAGCAAACAGCCATAATAAGCGCCAACCCTGCGTTCCTTTAAAGGATGGCTCACAAGCTGCGCCAGCTTTTCCCAACCGATTTCATCACGCAAAACCTCCAGATAATGCAAAACCCGTGTTTCACCGGCATAAGGCTCTTCAAGTTGCAGATAATTATTCACCTTTTGGCGAATCTCCGCATTCGTCGCCATATCGTGGTTCACACGTTTGATGACATGGTAGCACGCACTGCACAGCGTCACTAATACGCCGCCGTTTTCACGCGCCGCCACAAGCGCACGCACCGCACTCAGACGCTCGGCAATAGCATCAGGCGCCATCGGGTAAACCGCACCGCAGCACTGCCATTCCGGCAGCTCCACCAGCGGAAAGCCCAGCACCTCAGCACAGCGTCGTGCTGCCATATCCAGCTGCTTCGCCTTCGTTGACAGCGTACAGCCAGGATAATAATTATAAATCATCGTCTTTCCCTCCTTCGCAAAGGACATAAAACAACCTTGACCAAAAAATTGCTTTATTACGTATCTATTCTACATTAATTCTGAAAATACTGCTAGTAGCAAAGAAAAATTTTCTCGGTTTCCGTCAGACAATACGTATAGACGGCGCACGTTATAGAGTATACGCTTGCAAAAGCGTAATTTATCCACAACAAAAACGCACCGCCTGCGCTGCAAAATGCAGTACAACCGATGCTTTATTGATAAAATTATTTAGCTTCGCTGTTATACAGCTCAAGCTGCTTTTGCAAATATTCCCTATACGCCTCACGTACACTGTCTGGGCCAGCGATAATTACATCGCCGTCAAAGCCTGCCACCCAGCCCAAAAAGCCCGCGTCAGACTGTACATCAACGCTCGTAGAAAAATAAGCCTCATCCTCCGGACAGTCGTACATGTTAATCATATTACCAAACCTTGCCAGAATATCAAGGCGACATTTCTGCCTGCAATGCAGACTAACTCGCTGCGTCGCACCATAACGCATATTAATATGCTCGCGCAGATAATCACAGATATTTTTGCCAGAATCCGTAAGCATTTTGTAATCCGTGCTATCCGTCAGCTTCATCGCCGTTTTTCCCTGCACCCGCACATTTACCATACGCGACAGGCGGTAGTGACTGAAATTTTTGTATTCACCCGTGCAGCCAATGACATAATAATCATCATTCATTGGCACGAAATAATACGGACTCACAAAATATTCCCTTCCCTCATAGCTCAAGTCCTTCTGCTGAGGATTGGGCACAAACTTATAGTTATACTGGAAGCTAATCTGCTTTTTATCCCTAATCGCCTCCATAATCTTATCAAAGTTATACTTAGTCTTACTTAGAGCCACATTCAGACTTGCATCACAAATAACAGCCTCCTTCAGGAACTTCCTGTCGGAAGGTGTACCCAACTGAAAAATCTTATTCACGAGCTTTTTCGCATCCTCCGCTGTCAGAAAGCGGGCTGAAGCAACTGCGTCTGCCAACATCTTAAGCTGATAACACCCGAACGGCTTATTCTCATAATTTAGATACTTGCCATCGTTATGGTTTTCACAGGTTTCCAACTTGTAACCGCACGCTTCAATAGTCTGCAAATCGCGCATAATTGACTTGCGGTCCGGCTCACGATCACACACACCATCCTCCAGCAGCTTCGCAATAATCTGCGTAATATTCAGCGGATGCTGCTCATCCGTATTCTGCATATATTCAAACACGCGCAACAAGCGGCATTTGTTAAGATATTTTGCGTTCTGCTCTGCCATGCTGTCAACCTCACTTCCAATGAAACGCTTTGCGTATATATTCTCTATTTTTCATGATATACGCAATAGCAAAGAAAATCAATACTGTCTGTACCTGATTTCCGCCTGCTCTGAATGAATTATCGCCACATACTCGCGTGGATTCACAAACCTGATAATCTCCTCCACTTCCTCTTTTGACGCGTGCCCGCTCGTATGCAGCTGCACAGTATTGCAAGCAGCACAGGCCTCAGCCAGCTCCGCATTATAATACTCTGCACCTTTGTCCTTAATATAGCCTGACCATTGGGAATAAATTACCAGTGGCTGCAGATTGCTATATTGCGTCGCCAGCTTTTGCAGCTTCTCCGCAGCCTGCGTTCCGCTCAGAAAAATCAGTGCGCCACGTTCACGCAGCTTTTTTTCCTGCAACTTGTAGGCCGGTTTATCCTTTAATGCTTCCTTGTCCAGCAGCAGGCTGTACATTCCCGGCAATCGTAATAGCCTGTCCTGTTTGCAATTATTCAGATAAGCATACAAATCCTGCTTATATTGATAATAGCTCTGCACCTGCTCCAGCATATATCTGCTTGCCAGCACAATTTTATGCGCATCCCGTGCAGCACGATAAAATTTGCGCAGGCGGATAAAATTCGTCGACGAACAGATGCAAAAGACCAGCTTATGCTCTCGCATCAACGCACAAGCCTGCGTAAGAAGTTCATCTTCCGTCAGCAAGCCCTGCTCCTCGCGCGTCATATTTGTGCCTTCGGTAATCAGAATATCCACAGGCTTAGAACGTAGCCCCAAGCCCAATACATAATGCAGCAGCAGCTTTTTAAGCTTTTCGCCCATAAAGCCATGCGTGCGGAAATCGCCCATGTGCAAAATACGCTTATCTGGCGTTTCAATCAGAAACATCATCGCCGCCTCTGCCGAATGGTCGATGGTGTAAGGCGTGACTTTAATATCGCCAACCTGCACAGCCTGCTGGGGCCAGAGCACATGATTACGCGTTTTGTCTTCCAAAATTTCAATCTGCGTCTTGTACTGAGCATCGTGCTTCGCCAAAGCGTGATAAATATTGAGCAGCGCATAGCGGCACATCTGGCTCATATACAGTGGAATCCCCGGCAGTATTTTATCGAACCGCCCGATGTGGTCGCCATGATAATGCGTGAAGAATACTGCGTCGTATTGCACCTCGCCAGAAGTCAAACCTTCAACCTCCAGCGCTTCTTTATGCTTGCTGCCCGGCAGATTCTCGCCAAAATCAATGCAAATCTTCGTTGTGTCTGTGCTAATTAAAGTAACGCAGCCACCAATCTGGTCGGCATGAAGAAATTCTATGTTGGTAGACATCTTATCGCTCCCTATTATTTATCTCAAACTATCATTGTATCTTAGTAGCTAAACCAATAATCTCTCATCTTCTGCAAAAATTCTTCTGTCAATGGATAGCCTGCACTCTCGCCTATAACAGCATCTATGCCACAATATGGACACAGTGCAGTTAAGTCAAAATCAACCCATTCTAACTCTTTAGTGTCAAAAACTTTAAGGCAATGAAAACATCCACATCTTTTATCATGTTCAAGCAGTCTTCTGTTAAACATACAATATTCATGCGCTGTGATATAATCAGGCTCACATTTTTGTTCTGTATTATCATTTTTATGAAAATTTATCTTTTGCATTTTATCTCCATCCTTCCTAACAAAAAACATTTTTGTAGTTGCATCAACTATGCTGTTTTCAAAGAACTTTGTAAGGATAGTATACGGCAAGTGATATGGCAAAAATAGTATAGCCGATGCTTATTTTAGGTAAAGAAAACGCCCCGACGCGCGGGGCGAGATAAGTACTGCTTCAATAGTTTTTCAAACAGGACTACTCTTCTTAACTTTAGGCAACTCCAATTCAAATTTTATATTACTATAATCGATAACTCCATTCGTATTCATTAACTTAATCAATGGTTCCCAATTGTCAATTATATCACTGTGTAAAACATCGCATATCATGATGCCATTCACTTTATAATTAGTCAAATCAAGTTCTAATTTTTCATAATTTCTATGCGATACTTTTTTCCCAGCATTTTTAATTTTAGATTTTACTATTTTACCATAAGCATCGCCGATTTTCTGATTTACAAAAATATCATTTACATAATTACTATAAAAAAATATTTCTGTTAAAACACCGACCATTTTGTTTTTTGTTTTAAGTTCGTAAACGTTGATAACTTTTTCCTTATCATCTAAGGCCCAAAAATCAATAGCCGCTGATCCACCTGTAAAAACTACATTATCTTTCTTTACTTCGTCTTCATATAATCCAACAGGTAATTGTCTATCAATAATAGTATCTTTAGCGAGGCCTAAAATATTTTCCTTTAATTCATTGTCTGTACCAAACATCCATTCTGCGTATTTTTCTAATCCTTTATTCCATAACTTATATTCATTAGTTTCTGCTTCTCCCACAGGAACATTATTCTTGAATTCATGCTCTCCACTTAAATAGCTAATGAAATTATCCCTATATCCTTTTAAAATATCACTGAGGTCAAACCATTCGCCATATTGTTCTTTAAACTTCAAAATTCTATACAAAAATCTTCCTAAGCAGCCATTGGATGGTTTTGCTATATTATAATCAGAATCACTAACTCCCTTTACACCTAATACTATTTTCTTTAAGTTTTTCTTTCTATAATTAGCCTCTGCTTTTATGATTAACGCCCATGCTTCAAATGCAGCAGCATCATCTTGCATATTAAATTTATCTTTAACTAAGCCAGCGGCTGCAGCGCTTAGTTCCATAGTAAGAGTAGCTTCTTTTTCATCATATTTTAGTGTAATATTCTTAGGAAATTCACTTAACGTTATACCTATGTCTTTTGTTAAAATCTTTTCTGCTTCCTTGTTTTTCATCACCCAAACCTCCTTACGCAACAAACTATTTATTTATTCTCCACACTCAATTAAAACTCCTGCAATCCCTCTCCCTCACGCCTGCACGTGAACAATTTATTTATGCTTCTTGCATCCACTATTACAAACAGGCTAGGGCAAAAATAGCAGCTTACTAAATACGTTTTGAGTTATTTAGTTTTCAAGGAACGTTGTGAGAATAGTATACGATAAATGATGTGGCAAAAATGGTATAGCTGATGCTTGTTTTTGGGTAAAGAAAACGCCCCGACGCGCGGAGCGAGTGGATATTCTTATTTATGAACGTTTATATCAATCGTTAAATCATATTGCTTTTTATCATATTGTAATTCACTTTTTATTCCATTATCGTTCATAATATTTATAACATCTTCTGTAATAAGAGGATGAAACTCATCAGCTAATAACCATCCCGTTATCTTACTAATGCCATTACTAATACTACACAACTTATCATAGTCTCTATTCGTTGTTTCGGGAGATTCAAGCCTTACATTGCAGCTTTCTTTTTGCAATTTCTTGTGCCAATATACATCCCTTACATAATTACTATAAAAAATTATTTCTGTCAAAATCCCCACCATTTTGTTTTTAGCCTTCAACTCATAGATATTAAATTCATTTCCATCTAATAACCAAAAATCTATTGCTGATTTTTTGCCAGTAAATATAGAATTTTCGACCGACTTTTTATCTTTAAACAACCCTACAGGCAGTTGTCTGTTCATAACAACATTTTTACCTGACACCTTTAATATCGACTTTCCACGACTATCATCAGCGCAAAAACGTTTTTCAATATAGCCTTCTGTACCCAACACATCTTCATCATCTTCTGCTTCTTTTGAAGGTTCATTATTGACAAACTTACCACTACTTAAAAAATCAGCAAAATTTTTTCTCATTGCTTCTAATACATCAGATAAGAAAAACCATTTGCCATATTGCTCTTTAAATTTTAAAATACGATACAAAAATCTTCCTAAATGTCCATTCGATGGTATTCCACCAACATATCTATCATTAACTACGCCATCTATATCTAGCATAATTTTTAAGTTCTTAATATTTGTATAAGCTTTTATAATAAAGCACCATGCTTCAAATGCTGCTGCATTATCTTGCATATTTACAGCATCACCTTTACCTAATCCAACAGCTTTAGGCAAAAGAGTCATAGTTAAAATATGCTTTGAATCATCATAATCTATCGCAATATCTCTAGGGAAAGATCTCAAGCTTTTAACACCTAAGTCTTCTTTTTAAATCTTTTCTGCTTCTTTGTTTGCCATCTTCAAAACCTCCAATCACAACTAAGATACTTAAATATTCTCCGGCATCAACTGAAACTCCTGCACACCCTCTTCAGCACACCTCATTCTCTCTGTAAATACAAATCACACAAAATACATCATAATAAAACCCAAATGCGAGATGACTTGCCATCACGCATCAGGCTAATTATAATAAAGCCTACTGTGAAACGGCTTCTATATTTTGTGGAGAAACTATTTTCTCAAGCATAAATTCCACAATCCCTCTCCCCCAAACTTCTCACATCATCTTTATCCTTATAAATTTTATCATTAACCAAAAAACCACCTTCCGTCAGCGCAAACTCCTGCGCCAATAATTCCACTGCTTTAGCAGAATTTAGCAATTTCTTAGACCCATAAATCACAAACTTCTTCTGCTGCACTTCGTAAAGTATTCTGCCACGCGAAAAATAGTCAAACTCATAACCTGTAAACTCAGGATATTTTTTTAATACATCTTCATACCAAATATCCATGTGAAAAACATTATAATCTATCTGCAAATCATCTGTATTGCTCTGCTCATCATAATCCTGCCCCATCTCCACCACAGCATACTTTGCATCAAGCAATGGAGCTTTATAAATGATAAACTTACCCTTGCCTACGTGCCAATAAATCCCTATAAACGAATTTAGCAATTCTATCGGAATAAGTTGCTTCAAATTTACAGGCTGTAAATCTTCTATTGTTCCTTCTACACGTCCCAAACCTTTAATCAGCATTGCGCGCCCTCCTTCAACTGTTGTGTTGTAAAATCTTCATAGCTTTATTTTAGCGCAAATGCTGTGGCAAAAATGGCGCAATGCAGCATGTATAATATTTGCTTATTTTTGGTAAACAAAACGCAATCCGTAAAATAACAAGAGCCAGACGCAGGATGACTTGCCCATCCCACGTCCAGCAGTTATAATAAAGTCCTCTGCAAAACAGCTTCTGTATATCATGTAAACCAAAGATTAGCTATTTACGCTTAACGTAACTACGAATAACGATTATCGTGTTTAGTCGCTTGGTGTTTGGCAGTATAATAATATGCATCTAGCATATTTATTATATCATCAAGCAAGTTGCGATTTTTATCCTAGCTCTGCACTTTTAACGACCAATAATCATAGCATAGGTATCTTAACCTCTCCGCCAAGACAGCTTAATATAGCCAAAATTTCTTTGTTTCCCATAATTTAGGAAGAAATATGGTTGCAATCTATAAATCAAAAGCTGTTTGCAGTTAGCTTTACTATCAATATTTAATTGCTTGCAGACATAAACAAATTACGCCTACGTATAAACAAGTTTATTTATTTTGCAGCTTCTCCAGATGTGTGTAAATATAATCAAGATCAGCAGTAACAGGGAAAGCAGGCACAGCCTTGTTATCTATCCTGCTTGTGAGCGCAGCTGCTTCAATCGCATCACTCAACTCACTCGTCAGCTCTAAAAGACGGTCATATTCAGTTTTAGCAGCCTGTACCGCTTCAAGTATAGGCGTTTTAACATGCGTTACTGTATATTCTGCTATCAGCTTCTCATTATTACGGCTAAAGGCAAGCTTTTGAACCTCGTCCTTTTCCGTTTCGCCCATATTTGCAATACAATCGTATAATGTAAGCGTCTTACGCAAATCATTAGCATAAATAACTGCTGCATCATAACTGTAAGCATTAGCACCAATCTTTAAACTAAGCTTAGTTTTAGCAATCGCTTCCGCCAAAAGTCTGCGGCAATCTGCCAAATAATTATAAACAGCAATCAGTTTTGGCAATGCATAACCTTTGGTATTATATGATTTTAATACCTTTACTTCATCCTTATAGATTTGCTGCTCCGTAGGAAAAAGGTAGTTTAATTCGCTACGTTTATAAACTTCCTTATTCACTAGAAACTTATTGGGATTAGCAGCTGCTGTTGTTTTAGTGTTAACAGGTGTTTTTATAATCTCCAAGTCATCACCAACAATATCAGTCATAAGTTTGCCAATCTGTTTTTGATATTGAAATGCCTTTTTTAAGTTCATGTTTTGCACCCTCTCTTATCTCATACATATAAAACTTCTACCAACAACTCAGTATTTGTCTTACTTCTTGCATTCATTATAACAAGCAGGCTAGGGCAAAAATAGTAGTTCACTAAATATGTTTTGTGCTATTTAGTTTTCAAAGAACCTTATGAGCATATTATACGATAACAGGTAGGGCAAAAACACCATAGCACGCAACCACAGCAAAACTTCGGTGAAAACAGCATTGCGATGTTGTTTTCACCGAGGTTTTGTTATATAATGAACTTGCAATAATGAGAAACAGCTATCGTTCTATATATTTCTAAAGGAGGATCTGTCATGTATATCAAACGCTATGTTGAGCAAACCATCCTTGATGCAGCAGCATCGTTCCCTTGCATAGTCATCTATGGACCACGACAAGTCGGCAAATCAACAACAATTAATATGCTATTCGGTGATAAATTTCCTATGGTCACTCTTGATGATGCAGAGGATCGCGCTCTAGCCATTAATAATCCACGCTTGTTTCTTGAACAATACAGCTGGCCCGTAATTATTGATGAAATTCAAAAAGCACCTAATCTGCTTGATGAAATAAAAATAAAAATAGATGAACAGCGTTTGATCTGGTTGCGTAACAACGAAAAAAGACAAATTATGTATATTTTGACCGGTTCTAACCGTTTTGAACTACAAGAAGGTATCAGCGATTCCCTTGCAGGCAGATGTGGAGTAATCGAAATGCTTTCTCTTTCCCAAGCAGAAAAATATGCATATCCTAATAACTTGTTTTCTGCTGATATCAAAAAATTAATAGCATTGGAACGCAGCAAAAAAATTTCTTATAGAACCAGGCGAGAAATTTATCAGGATATCTTTAATGGCGGCATGCCAGATATTTTCACAGGCATCTCTAAACGAGATATTTATTTCAAAGCATATGTCGATACATATATTGAAAAAGATGTCCGTAAGCTTATTGCTGCTTCCAGTGAAATGCAGTTCAGAAACTTTATTTCTATTGTCGCTTTAAGAACTGCGCAAGAGCTGCATTATGACGAAATTGCCCGCAATATCGGCATAGACGTAAGAACATGCAAAAAATGGATTTCTATTTTAGAAACCTCCGGTATTATTTACCTGATGCAACCATATATGGCTAACATTTCTAACCGCATTATTAAAGCACCTAAAATGTATTTTTTAGATACGGGTCTCTGCGCTTATCTCTGCAAATGGCCTGATGCGGAAATGTTGGAGAAATGCGCTATGAGCGGCGCTTTTTACGAAACATATATTGTCAGCGAACTCGTCAAAAATTTTTACGCACATGGTAAAACTCCTAAGGATTTCCTGTTCTATTATCGGGATACTGACCAAAAGGAAATTGATCTATTATATGTTGACGGTTCTACCATCTGTCCAATTGAAATAAAGCAAGGTATAGCGCCTAAAAAAGCAACAAAAAACTTTAGCGTTCTTGATAAGTATCATCTTAATATTGCTACCGGTTTAGTTATTGATTCTTGCGATAAGATAAGACCTATCAATGAGCAAACCTACTATATACCTGTATATCTGATTTAACCTTTAACACTTCGGTAAAAATAGCATCGCGATGTTGTTTTCACCGAAGTTTTTTTATATAGATATCTACCTCTCCCTAAGTAAAAGTTAATCCTATAACCAAATTAAACTTACGCATACAAAAAGAGCTGCTACGAAATCTCGTAACAGCTCAAAGAAACATTTTTTAATCCTGCCAGTAATCCAGCTTTTGAGTCAGACCGATCTTGCTGGCCTTAAACTCAGGATTCTTACCGGCATTGCGTTGCTCGGTGTAATCATCAAGCGCACGCAGAGCAGGACCGCCCAAAATGCAGATAACCGGCAAGTTGATGATTGCCATGAAGCCCATGGTAACATCTGCCAGATCCCACATAGTGCCCATGCTGGAGCCGGCACCGATGAAAATCAGTACGCAAGCCAGAATTCGGTAGCACAGAGTAAAGGTTTTGCCCGGAACATGCTTCAGCACATAAGCAAAAGCATTATCTACATAATACAGGTTGCCCAGCAGAGTAGTGAAGGCAAACAGTACCATAGATACAGTGATAAACAGCTTAGCATAATCGCCCATGCTTGCTGCCAGAGCTGCCTGTACATAAGGCGCACCGGCAAGCTCCTTAGTCGGCTCGATGCCGGAGCTCAGGCACATGAAAGCGGTAGCGGTGCAAATCAGCAGAGTATCAATAAATACGGACAGCATCTGAACCAGGCCTTGCTTAACCGGGTGAGAAACGTCAGCTGCAGCAGCAGCGTTCGGCGCAGAACCAACACCTGCTTCGTTGCTGTACAGACCGCGTTTGATACCGAACATCATGCAACTGCCGGCAAAGCCACCAAAAATTGCAGTGAAGTCAAATGCTTCAGCAAAAATTCTGCCTACAACGCCGGGAACCAGATTGATATGCATAATAGTAAGGATAAATGCTACAGAAATGTAGATAACACCCATCAAAGGAACTAAAGTAGAGGTTGCTTTGATAACGCGCTTGCCGCCGCCCAACAGGCAATAGCCTACGAGCACTGCTTCTACTGCGCCGATAATCCAAGGAGTTGTATCCGGATTATAGAAGCTCAGAGCAGCAAAGGTGGATTGCAGATTGTAGGAGCACAGCATGTTAAAGCCGCAGCCATAGGTTACAATCAAAGCCACAGCAAAGAGCACTGCCAGGCCGCGGCTGCCCAAAGCAGCTTCGATGTAGTATGCAGGGCCGCCGTAGCTGCCGTGCGGACCACGTTTCTTGTAAATCTGTGCCAGGGTGCTTTCAATAAAAGCAGAAGCGCCGCCAACAACAGCAATAACCCACATCCAGAACACAGCACCATAACCGCCGAGGCAGATAGCTGTGGAAATGCCGATAATATTACCGGTACCTACACGGGACGCAGTAGATACCATCAAAGCCTGGAAGGATGATACCGCACCGGATTCAACAGGCTTCTCCAAAATAACACGAATAGTTTCCTTAAACAAACGTACCTGCACCAGACGAGTACGCAAAGTGTAGTACAGGCCTACACCGATGAGCATGATGATCAGCAAATAACTATACATAAAATTGCTGATTGCTCCAATGATTTCTCCGAACATAAATGTTGCTCCCCCTTTTTTAGTTTGTTTGTTAATTATAACATATTTATTTGCTTTTCCAAAATTCAGAAAGGACGACAGCTAACAAAGCTAACACTTTTGCACAATATAATAAATCAATTAAGTTATTTTGATAACCTCGCATTCTGCTGCTCTAGTTTAAGCCCTGCAAGCATTCCTTGAGACTCGCATAGCACGGATGCTCCAAATCAAAGGCTCCTGCCAGAGCCGCCTCGCCCAAGCGCATGCCCACATACCTTTCTGTTCCTGCCAGATATGTGTACAGTAAATGCCTGCTATAATTCACTAATCTGTTTTCTCGCCCACGGCAGCAATTTACTGACTGCAAATACTCCGCACTCATATTATACAGATTATAATAATCACTGCATTCGGAGCTTTCCCGCCGCAGCGACTGCAGCAGCATATCCTCAAGATAACCCTTTTGCCAACGTTTAGTAGCTTTTTTGCCGGGAAAGAAAAAGTGCGTGCAATACTCCACTCCTCTAAAGAAAGTATTGTCACGCACTGCAAAAAATTTCTGCATTCGGCGTTCGCGCTCATCAGCCGCGTCAGCAAAGAATACTGCCTTCTGCACTATTTCTCTGCCTTCCAGCTGTATAAGGCGTTTAGTCAGCAAGTCTAACTTATCGATACTCTGATAATTTACAATCTGCATGTTAGGCAAGCTGATACCCTGCTTAAATAAATGCCGGAGATAAGCGTGCATAAACTGCGCCATCTCCACTCTTTCACACAGCAATAAAACCTCTCCGGTAATAATGCTTTGATTACTCAATATTATTTCTCCTTTTGCTGCAGCATCTGTTCAGCAGCCTGTACAACCTGCTCTACCGTCAGACGTGTCATACATTGCATATCATCACACTTATGCTTCATGCCACCTGCACAACCCGGGCAGGGCGGCAACGCTGTCACAATAGTTGCATCCTTGGTATAAGGACCGTACAGCTTCGGGCTGGACGGACCGTACATCGCTACGATAGGCACCTTCTGGCTGATTGCTACGTGCATCGGGCCGCTGTCGTTGGTGATAATCAGGCTGCAGCGACGCATTGCCGCCGCCAGCTCGCCAATACGGAAGCTGCCGGTTGCTACCACAGGTGTCGTCTTCATAAAGCTGACTGCCTCCTGCACCATTTCTTCGTCCATCGTACCGCCGAAGAATACAGGCTTATAGCCCTTTTCCGCAAGAATATCTGCTACCTTGGCAAAGCGCTCAGGCGCCCAGCGCTTGGTAACAACAGCACTGCCGATGTTAAAGCCCACCAGCTTATCTGTAGCAAATACACCGTGCTCACGCCAGAATTCATCCGCATGCTGCTGATATTCCTCGCTCGGGAAAATCTCCAGACCGTTATGCTCCAGCTTCTGCACACCAAGTTGTGTAAGTACATCAAGATACATATCAGCCGCATGAATTGTGCGGTTGAGCGGTGTAAACACATCCCAAAGCGGTTTGAACATGGTGTGTGTTGTACCGCAACGCAATTTCACTTTGGTGAAAGCGTCAATAAAGCTACAACGCTCATTCGGATGCAGGTTAATCAAAACATCGAAATTCATCTTGCTCAAACGGCGGGCGCAGGCCATCAGCGCCAACAGGCTGTTATCCTTGCCCTTTTTATCAATCGTAATAACCTCATCCAGATACGGATTATGCAGCACTACATCCTTCAGCTTCTCATCCGCCAGAAAGGTAATGTGCGCATCCGGTGCTGCCTTACGCAGTGCATGGATAAAAGGCGTGGTCAGCGTCAGGTCTCCCAGATGCATCAAAAATGTTACCAATATTTTTTTGCCATTTAATTCTACCATAATTATATCTCCTAGACATATTGCATTATCTGTGCAACTTGAATTCTCTCCATGCAATTCTTATGCAAAGGACATTTACGTTTAAAGCAAGGAGCACACTTTTCATCCGTACTAATAATCGTAACACGTTTACCATATGGTCCAGCTCTATGTCCGCTAGAAGCACCAAATAATGCAATTATCCGCGTTCCCATAGCAGCTGCAATGTGTACCGGACCCGTATCTCCACCAATACACAAACCAACATTTCCCATCAAGGCAGCTAACTCTTTTAAATTCGTCTTATTAATTAAGTTCAGAACTCTTTCCTTTGGTAAAGCAGCAGAAATTTTTTCTCCCTTATCAATCTCAGCTGTGCTACCAATCAAAACAATATACTTGCCTTTTTCAATTAATCTCTCAGATAAATCAATGAAATATTCTACGGGCCATTCTTTAGTTATCCATCCAGCGCCGGGAACTATAGCTACAAACTTTTCGTTATCTTTATCACCGAATGCAGACAATAAAAGTTCTTGCATTTTTTTCTTTTCTTCATTAAGAGCAGGCATAGGAAAATCAGGTTCTTTAACCTTGCTGCCTAAGAAGCGAATAACATCTAAGTATTGCTGTACAATATGCCCATGATCATTATTACCATGTACAGGTTTACTAACAACCCAGCTGCCTTCACGCATATCATTATAACCATAACGGTTAGGACATCCGGTAAGCCAAGCAATGACAGCACTTTTGAATAATCCCTGCAAATCAAGGACTAAATCAAACTTTTTCGATCTAAGCATATTACGCATATGAAAAATCTCTCGCAGCTTATCTCTCAAAGACATTTTGGAAAAAGCCTTTTTATCAAAATAAATGACTTCATCCACAATCGGAGATTCCGGAATAAATGTACTGAACTGCGGATGTACTATCCAGGTAATTTTTGCTTTAGGATATAACTCTCTTAAAGCAGCTGCACATGGTAAAGCATGCATTACATCACCTAACGCACTCATTTTGATTAACAGGATATTCTGATACTCCATTATCATCTCTCGCTTACAATATTTTTTACGAAATCCAGCAGATTGCCGCCTGTGTAAAGATAGCCTTTGACACCAGCAGCCTCCGCTGCTTCCACATCGCGCTTACCGTCACCGACTAAGAAGCTCTGCTCCTTGTCGATATCATATTCTGCCAGCGCCTGCAGCAGCATTCCCGGTTTAGGTTTGCGACAATCGCACACACCGGTATATTCCGGCACGCTGCCCTCGGGATGATGCGGGCAGTAATAGATTTTTTCTATTTTACCGCCTGCCTCAGCAATTTCACGCTGCATATAAGCATGCAGCTCATTCATCTGCTCTACCGTATAATAACCGCGCGCAATACCGCTCTGGTTTGTTACAATAAAAATTTTATAGCCAAGCTGCGTCAGATACGCCACAGCCTCGCGTGCACCGTCAATCCAGCGCAGGTCCTCAATTTTGTAGAGATAGGCTACATCAACATTGAGCACGCCATCTCTGTCAAAAAATACCGCCTTAGCCTTCATAAACGTAATAACCGCCGGTCTTGTCGAGAAGCTGGCAATATTCCTCTGCAGCCTCTTCAATCGGAGTAAAGCCTCCGTCATAGCCTGCTGCCAAAAGGTTTGTATCATCTGCTTCGGTGAAGCTCTGGTATTTGCCCTTCAGTACTTCAGGGAACGGTACATATTCCAGCTCGCCGCTGCCAAAGTGGTTCAGCACAGCCTTAGCCAGAGTATTGAACTGATGCGCATGACCGGTACCGCAGTTGAAAATACCGCTGATTTCCGGATGATCCCAGAAGTAGAAGTTTACCTTTACAACGTCCTTTACATAAACAAAGTCACGTGTATGCTCGCCCGGGCCATAGCCAGCGTATTCGCCAAACAGGCGCACCTTGTGCTCTGCCTTCCATTGGTTGTACATTTGGTAAATCATGGAAGCCATTTTGCCCTTATGGTTTTCCTGCGGACCATATACGTTGAAATAACGCAGGCCTACTACCTGGCTTTGTGCCTGCGGCAGCAGACGGCGCAGATAGTTGTCAAAGAACAGCTTGGAGAAAGCATAAACGTTCAGCGCTTCCTCGCAGGCAGGCTCTTCACGGAAGCCATGAGCACCGCTGCCATAAGTGGAAGCAGAGGAAGCATACATCATCTGAATCTTTCTGTCAAGGCAGAAATGCAACACGTTTTTGGTATACTCAAAGTTGTTTTCCATCATGTATTTGCCGTTATATTCCATAGTATCGGAGCAAGCGCCCTCATGGAAGATAACGTCGATTTTTTCATGATTGAATTTGCCTGCCTTCAGTGCATCCATGAAAGCATACTTATCCATATAATCCTTAACCTTCAGGCCTTGGATATTTTTGAATTTAACCATGTTGGTCAGGTTATCAACAACAAGAATGTCATCAATACCACGGTCATTTAAGCCTTTAACAATATTACTGCCGATAAAACCGGCACCACCAGTTACGATAATCATAATTTGCCCTCCTTAACCATTTTGGCAATTTTTTCCACCACACCGGTTGTGGAATAACCATCTTCAAATTCTATAATGCGCACTTCACCGGCATATTCACGTCCGGCAACCTCCTCAGGCTTGTAATCACCGCCCTTGACGAGAATGTCGGGACGAATTTTTTCAATAAGCTCAGTCGGAGTATCCTGGTCAAACAGCACTACCGCATCTACGCAGGCCAACGCTGCAAGTACACGCGCACGGTCCAGTTCATGCACCAAAGGTCTTGTTTCACCCTTCAGACGGCGTACGGAGGCGTCCGTATTCAGGCCGACAATCAGGTGCTTGCCAAGGTTGCGCGCCTTCTCCAGATATGTTACATGGCCTACATGCAGAATATCGAAACAGCCGTTGGTGAACACAATCTTTTCGCCGCAGGCTCTCCAGGTTGCTGCCAGAGAAGCAATCTCCTGCCAGCTCAGCGTGCGATAGCCACGTCCCTGCTTGCGTTCCTCCGTCAGCAAATCTTTCAGCAGCTCGTCACGGTGCACCGGATAAGTGCCAACCTTGGCCACAACAATTCCTGCAGCACGGTTCGCCATATAAACAGCGTCAGCCAACGCCAGCTTGCCTGCAACACCGGCAAGAAGCGTAGCCGCCACCGTATCACCGGCACCGGAAACATCAAACACCTCAATGGCGGTAGCAGGGCTGTGCAGCACCTGCTCAGCATTAACCAAGCTCATACCGCGCTCACTGCGGGTAACAACTACATTCTTGATATGAAATTTTTCACGCGCAGCCTGCGCCATGCTGACAACGGCTTCATCAGAGTTTTCACGCTGACAGCCTGCAGCCTCACACATTTCCTTTAAATTAGGCGTAATAAAATCACAGCCATCATATTTGGACCAGTCTGCTCCCTTAGGATCAATCAACACCGGTATATCATAGGCCTTGCCCTGAGCAATCACCCATTGGCAAAAATCATCCGAGCAGACACCCTTGGCATAATCGGAAACAATAATGCCATCCAAGCCTTCATCAAGCAGTCTTGCTAGCCAATGACGCAGCTCAATGATTTCTTCCGGGAATAAATCGCCGGTTTCTTCAAAATCAAGTCGCAGCATCTGCTGATTGCCGCCCAAAACACGCAGCTTGGTAATGGTCTTGCGGAGTTTGCTTTTCACCAGTCCCTGATGATTGATGCCTGCATCATCCATCAGCTTTTCCAGCAACAGACGGTTTTCATCATCACCTGTCACACCGCCCATAAAAACCTGACATTCCAGATGTGCCAGATTGGCAGCAACGTTTGCCGCACCGCCCAACACAGAATTTATCTTTGTAATACGTGTTACCGGTACAGGTGCTTCCGGAGAAATGCGTTTAACCTCACCCTGAAAATATCTGTCCAGCATCACATCGCCGATAACAGCAATGCGTACATTTTTAATCTGTTCCGCTAAAAAAGTTGTTACAGCTAAATCAGCCAAATTATTCACCATCCACCAGCTCACATAAAATGTGGCCTATCAAAATATGCATTTCCTGCGCACGGGCAGTAACCTTCGCCGGTACAGCAATGCACTCGTCGCACAGCAGCTTCATTTTACCGCCGCCCTCAGCCGTCATACCGACGCAGAACACACCCATGCTCTTGGCCAGCTCAACAGCTTCCACAACATTAGCGCTGTTGCCGCTTGTGGAAATGCCTACCAGCACATCACCGGGACGTGCGAGCGCCTGCACCTGACGCACGAAAACCTTATCATAGCCGTAATCGTTGCCGACAGCAGTCAGAATGGAGGTATCTACCGTCAGTGCGATAGCAGGCAGACCTGCGCGTTCCTTTTGAAAACGGCCTACAAACTCGGCAGCCAGATGCTGGCTGTCAGCGGCACTGCCGCCGTTGCCGCAGAACAAAACCTTGTTGCCATTGGCCAGCGCCTTTTTTACTTCTACAGCAATACGCTCAATCTGTGCCAGGATATCGCTGTTCATCACAGCATTTGCCACCTGCAGATGGTCCAGAAAACGTTGTTTAATCAAATTATCCATAATTTCCCTCTTAATTATAAATTATAGAAATAATATTGTACCTTAAAACTATTATCGCCATCATGCTGACTCTTTTCATAGGTAAATTCCAAAGCCCAGCAACAGAATTTGTGCAGCCAGCGATAATCTGTTTCATAGTTTTTCTTACTTACAAGATCATAACGATTGATAACGCTTATAGCATTACGTTTGTCAGGAGTCCATTGTAAGCCATTACGCAGCTCTCGATCCATGTCTGCCTGACCAATCTCATACAAATTACTAAAGCAATCTTCACGATAATAACCTACCCAAGTACTCCATTGCGAAGTAATCTTCTGACCTAAGGTTGCATAATACATATTTGTAGAACGCAACTCATCCGTATTGCTTTCACCAATCCACTTTTTACCAACAGTAAGATTTAAAACAGTATTTTTGCTATTGAACAGATAAATCGGATCATGATTCAGATAAACAGCATATTCCTTACGCCATCTTTTACTGCCGCTTTTCCCCGTATCACGATTCCATTTATTCCACAAACCATATTCATAATAACCAGAGTAGCTTAAGGGCAAGCCCTTCATAATATGATGATTTTTATAATCGAAGCGCCAGGTATTTTGTTTTCTATACCAATTGTCATCATCTTCATCCCAACCATTAAAGTAGGAAACTCTGAAATTGCGTTCATTATGCGAAATTTTACATACCGGCTTAAAACCAACTTTAGAATACTGCGGAAATTCTATATCAACCATTGTTTTTTCTGTAATAGGCTGACTAAGTTCCAATTTCACATAAGCACCATTCTCACTGCTATCATAGCCAACACGTGGCATAATTTTTGTTTTACCATCATCATTAAAATTATTCACCCATATATCACGAGAATAAATATGCTTACCACGGATAAATACTTTTACATCACGGGCAACCATTTTTTCCTTAGGATAAATTTCAAATATTTTTGCAGTTACCGACAAGCAAGGAGGATGCTTAACTGCCGGACAACGAGACATTCTGCCACCTTCGTCTATAACAAGCTTATCCGGATAAATTGTAGCATGCGGTGCGTCATAAATATCCTTCACACCATTGCCACTAATTTCTTTAATCTCACCAGTTTTAGTATTAAAATTGTAATGCGCCCATTTACCATGTAATTTGTTTTCTGGCTGCACTAAATCTGCTCCCTGTTCCAGCCATACATCACCAGTCTTCATGTTGCCTTTAGCATATGCAGTCAGCAGCTTATCCGTTCCCTGCTTTAAAACAACACTACCTCTAGCGTAGAATTCACCACTCACACTATCATACTCTGCATGATCTGCACTTAAATAAATAGGAAGAGCCTGCTGTGCTTCTTTTTCAGCACCTTTTTCAGTTATTCTACTAGGCACAGCCTGGTTAACCGTCGTATTCTCTGCTTCATCTTCAAAAGCAGGAGCGGAATAACGGTCACTATACGAATTAGTATACTGTTCCGCATAAACAGGCAGGCACATGCCCAGTGCCAAAGCTGTAGCTATAAAAGTCTTATGCATATAAAAAACTCCTTTTTTCCTATATTGATGAAGAAAAAATTTCATAATAATCCACTTAACATTATACCATAAAAAAAGCAAAAGCTCACTCGAAAGAGTGAGCTTTTCACGTATAATTTTCGATTTTATTCCTGATATACAACGCCTTGCAGAGAAGTATCCTCAGCAGTCTGGACAAAGGTTTCACAGCCTACCGGAATGGTTACGCTGTTGCCCTTGACAAAAGCACCGCCAACCAGGCCCACAGGACCAAGAATAATCATACCGCCGATAGCAGCTCCGGCTGCACCGGCAATGCTTTCAGCCTTTTGTTTAGCAAGCTCGCCTACAGTAACGGGAATCTTGGTTCCGTCCACACCATAGATGCAGGTAAAGTCAATATCGATGCGGCCATCCTTACCGAAAATACCGGGCTGAACAACCTTCTTAACCTCACCAATACCGGTTGCCCCCTTCGGCAGCACCAGTATGTCGTTTACATACAGGTTATCAGCTGCCTTAAAATGAACTACATCACCCTTACGGCTCATTTTAGTGCTCAGCTCAGAGGTAAAAGCAATTTTAAAAACAGAATCCTTCGGAAGCACAACCTGCTGTACAGGCACATTGCCATCAGTATAAGAAGCGAGCTTCAGCAGACTTTCCAGACGACCGCTCAAAGAACCTGTCTGGTTCTGACCATAAAGCAGCTTTTCCGTAGCTTCAATACGGTTTTTGGAAGCACCGCCGGACATGCTTTCGTTCATTTTCCATTCTACAACATTCAGCTTAGTAGCAAAGGAAGCTTCACCGTTATCAGGAGTACCCTCAAGATAATCGTACATATTATCAACGCGGTTTATAATAGCATCGCTGGTAATAGTTCCGTAAACATCATCTTCCAGACTATCCATACGTTGCAGCAAGGAACCGCTCTGCTCCGTGCCATAGAGCATTTTTTCCATCGCGCCGATTTTATCTGCCATCGGGACAGCAGAATCAGCAGCAAAACCTGGAATTACTGTAGTAAAGCAAAAGATAAAGGTCAACAATAAAGTTGCAAGCTGTTTTTTCAATTTTCTTACCTCCAATCAGAGCTATATATTTTCATTATAGCATGTTTTACCTAAAAAAAACAGAGGTTCTATTCTGAACCTCTGCTTTATTGCATTAGTCCATTACTTGTGGTTGGGTCGACCTAGTCCAAATTTTGTGCTCGATTAAGACCTGGTACATTTTGTGGTTTCGCTAGTACATTCTTGT